>WNGA01000056.1_pt1 | contig 127795 bp, 116 predicted proteins | sample 5400061 | NCBI WGS metagenome assembly WNGA01 (sample SAMN13153366, study PRJNA577476) | soil metagenome | isolation source: 100 cm soil or saprolite under grassland replicate 2 | place: USA:California | collected 2016-06-15 | reverse complement strand
GTTCGCTGCTGCAACTCGTGTACGAGTCGCCGGGTCCCGACGTGCTGGACCTGCCGGACAACGTCACCACCAGCGCCCGCGGCACGATCGTGGTCTGCGAGGACGGCACCAACGACAACTACATCCGCGCGTTGAGCCGTGGCGGAACCCTGTCGAGCATCGCGCTGAACCGGATCGCCGGACGTTTCAACGAAGAGTTCGCGGGCGCCACGTTCAGCCCGGACGGCCACACGTTGTTCGTCAACATCCAGGCGAGCCGGGCGTTGTCGTTCGCGATCTGGGGGCCGTGGACCACGATCGGCGTTTAGCGCAGCGTCACCCGAGCCAGGCGCACCTCCCAGCCGACCTCGGTGGGTCGGCTGTACGTGACGTACAGGATCCGGCCGTCGCCGTACTCGGGGTGAGCGAGGACGAAGTAGTTGTAATCCTTGACCGGCGGAAGCGTGCGGAACATCGGTACCGGCTTCGACCAGGGTCCCCACGGATGGGGCGCCGTGCGGTAGGTGGCGGTGGTGAACCCGTACACGGCCAGGTATCGACGCAGGTGCCGGTTGTAGAAGACCGTGCCCGCGTGCCCGGCGTCCAGGACGCGGACCGCGTCGGCGGCGTCGCTGCTCCAGCGGCCGCCGCCGGCGAAGAAGCGCCACGCCTCGCGGTGGAACGCGTCGGCGAGCCGCACCCGGGCCAGCCGGCACGCGAACACGAACCCGTGCGAGCGGTCACACCCGTACGCGTAGAGGGTCTGCCCGACGGTGAAGGCCATGGTGCCGTACCGGGTTTCGCCGGGGCCGAACATCGTCCACTGGTCACCCGCCGGGCTGCCGACACCCGGTCCCTGTGCCGGCCGGACGGTGCGCTCCGTGGCGGCGTCCCACGCCACCAGCCCGGTGCCCCACTCCTGGAACCCCGCGAGCGTGCCAGCCCGCCGTCCCGCGGTGAAGAAGAACAGGATCCGGCCGCGTCGCGGGTCCGGCACCACCGGCCCGGGCCACAGAAAATACTGGTCGGCGTGGCCGGCGTTGTAACTCCGTTCCCACGCGGACAACGGCAGATACTCTCCCGGCAGTCGCGCGCCGTCGAGATGCTCCACGGCTTTCGGGGGTACGAGTGACACCCCGTCGGCCGCATCCAGGTCACTGGTGACGGCGCTGGAGTTGTCCGCCCAGCGATCGCCGTCGGCCCCGGGCACGCTCATGATCGTGTCGCCGAACACCCAGATCGAGTCGCCCTTCCAGCGCGCCGAGAACCCGCCGTCGCGCCCCAGAATCCGGTGCTCCCATCGCACCGGCCCGAGATCCTCGACCAGCCGTACCGACCCGGGCGGCGGTACAGGCTGGTCGGCGCCCATCAGGACGATCGACATGAGCAGCACGACGACCGAGAGAACCCAGGACGGTCGTGCCACGGCGTACCCCCTCAAACCGACGACCAGCCCATGATCGCCGTAACCGGTGCGGCCGCGCCAGCACCGCTGTCGGTTCATTGACTGGTCGCGACGCCTCCCCTGGTCAGGGGCTTAGCGTCAGCCTCAGTGACGGGGACTCGAGAGGGGACAGGCCATGAAGTTGATCAGAGGCGTACGACTCGTCGGGCTCTCGGCGCTGCTCGCCGGTGGTCTGCTGGTGAGCGCCGGCACCCCGGCATCGGCGAAGCTCATCGAGCGGTCACACGAACACATCGTCTTCACGATCCCGGACGACGAGGTCTGTGGCATCTCGGTGGTCACGACGATCGACATCATCAACAACTTCCACGTGCGTCTGGGGAAGAACGGTTTCCCGTTGTTCCAGGTCACCGGAGTGGGCACGGTGACGTTCACCAACCCGGTCAACGGCAAGTCGGTTGAGAACCAGTTCGCCGGGGCGTCGAAGGACCTGACCGTGGTCGACAACGGCGACGGCACCATCACCGTACGGACCGCGGTGACCGGCCTGGCGCAGCGGATCACCTCGTCCGACGGCACCGCGGCGATCATGGATGTCGGTCGCGTCGTGTTCGTCGGGATCCTCGACTACAACGGCACCCCCGCCGACACAGAGGACGACATCTTCCTGTCCGGATACGTCGAGTCGATCTCGGGCCCGCACCCGGACCTGGAGAGCGACTTCGCCCTGTTCTGCGAAGAGGTCATCCCCGCCCTTACTTAGCCCAAGCAAGCTGGCGGCGGTGCAACCCGGTGTGTCCCACCGACGCGTAACGGCCAGGAGGTGGCACACAAGCGGACGCGCCGCGGCGGACGACAGCACGCAACGAAAGGGAAGGTTGCGGAAGGGTGCAAAGCGGCGACCCGCCAGCGCGCAACGGCGGGGAGCATGGTTAACGAGGGTCGCACGCGGGGCGTGGGGGTCGCCCCCCACACGGTATGACGCAGTGATCCCTGCTCGCGATCTGTGCGAGTAGGGATCACCCATCACTGCGTGGGCGCTACTGGGATTGAACCAGTGACCTCTTCCGTGTCAGGGAAGCGCTCTCCCACTGAGCTAAGCGCCCGAGGCGGGAGCGGGAATCGAACCCGCGTACAGGGCTTTGCAGGCCCTTGCCTAAGCCACTCGGCCATCCCGCCAGATTTCGACCCCTGAGCCGGGGTTGGCGTTGGCGGTGCGCGGGCACCGCTACCGAGCGGACGACGGGACTCGAACCCGCGACCCTCACCTTGGCAAGGTGATGCGCTACCAACTGCGCTACGTCCGCATTGCCTACCGGATGCCGTTCCCGGTGCGCCCAAAGAATGTAGCTGAGGCGCTTACCGACTGCCAAACCGGGGGGCACTTCGCGTGGGTGTGTCGTGAACTTTTCCGCGAAGCGGCTGGAGGCGTCCGCTCAGGCGTGGTCGGCGAGGCCGGTGCAGGCGTGGAGTCCGGCGAACTTGTCGCTGATCCGGGTGGCTTCGTCGCCCTCGGCGGGCAGTGGCTGGCCGGTGGCCGAGATGTGGGCGGGTACGAATTCGGTGGATTTGAGGGTGCGCCCGTGCAGCGTCAGGCGTACCACTCCGGTGTCGTTGGAGTACGCGTCGTCGAGCCACCACAGGAAGTTCCCCAGGCCGTACGAGACGTACGTGGAGCCGAGCCACGGCGAGGGCCTTGGCGAGTGACTTCATCCGGTCGGTCGGGCAGTGGTTGCCTTCCTGGCCCCAGTGCATGAAGGCGATCACGACGTCGGCTTTCGCCTTGGCGTCCTTGACCGCCTGGGCGGCGCGTCGCAGGTCGTGTCCCATCGCGACGCCGGAGCGGCCGTCCCCTGCGGCCCAGCGTTCGGACAGTTCGGAGATCTGGCTCAGCCCGAGGACGGCGATCTTGACGCCTTTGACGGTGGTGACCCAGGGGGCGTACGCGGCGTCGGCGTCCTTGCCGGCGCCGACCACCGGCACGCCGGCTTCGGAGGCGTTGTGCAGGGTGTCGTCGAGGCCGTCGCGGCCGTAGTCCATGGCGTGGTTGTTGGCCAGCGACACGACGTCGATGCCGGCCGCCTTCACCGCCTGGTACGCGCTCGCGGGCGCCCGGAAGTGGAACTGCTTGGGCTCGGGCGTACCCCGCTCGGTGACGGACGTTTCGAGGTTGGCGACCGTGACGTCGGCGCCGGACAGCGTGTCGGCGATCGGGCCGAACGCCGTGTCCGGCTCGTCGAGCAGCTTCAAGGTACGCCCGGCGAAGTGGACGTCTCCGGCGAACTCGAGCGTGATGTCGGGCGGCGGCGCCGGCGAACTCGGCTTCGGTTTCGGCGTCGCCGAGGAGCCGGCCCGGGGGGCGGGCTGGTCGCCCGAACACGCCGCGGCACCGATCAGCAGAGCGCCGACCAGCGCAGTCGTCAACAGCTTTCGCACCGCGCCAGCCTAGAGTGCCGCCCACGCCCGCGCGGCCCGTGTGCCGGCGGTGAGATGTCGGCCGGGTCGGTGGTGTGGTGGCGGGCGTGGGCGTTTAATGTCACGACCATGCGTGTCCTGGTGATGACCGGAGACGCGCTCACGGTCGACGACGTGGTCGACGTCGGGTACGGCCGTGCGCGTGTCGAGCTTGGTCCAAGCGTTGACGAACGGATGGCCGCGAGCCGCGGTGTGGTCGCTTCGGCGGTCGAGAAGGGCACGGTGGCGTACGGCGTTACCACGGGGTTCGGGGCGCTCGCCGACACGTACATCCCGGCGGACGAACTGAGTCAGCTGCAGTTCAGCCTGGTGCGCAGTCATGCCGCCGGGGTCGGCGACCCGCTGCCGCCGGAGGTGGTTCGGGCACTGCTGCTGTTGCGGGCCCGCACCCTGGCCGCCGGTATCTCGGGGGTACGGGTGGACCTGCCCCGCCGGTTCCTGGAGCTGTTGGCGCGGGATCTGCTGCCTGTCGTACCCAGCAAAGGGTCTGTGGGGGCTTCGGGGGATCTGGCGCAACTGGCGCACCTGGCGTTACCCCTGATCGGCGAGGGCCGGCTGCGGGCGCCGGGGGACCCGGCGGCGGGGCGGCCGGCGGCCGAGGTGCTGAAGGAGCACGACCTGGAGCCGTTGGTGTTGCAGCCCAAGGAGGGGCTCAGCCTGATCAACGGCACCGAGCCGATGCAGGCGGTGCTGGCGCTGGCCATCGACCGCGCGGAGCGGTGCTTCAAGCTCGCCGACATCGCGTGCGCGCTGTCCGTGGAGGCGCTGTTCGGCACCGACCGGGCGTACGACGAGCGGGTGCAGGTGATCCGGCCGCACCCCGGTCAGCTCGCCAGCGCCGCGAACCTGCGGGCGCTGCTGGCCGACAGTCCGCTGCTCGCCAGTCACCGGTTCTCCGAGCACGCGGTGCAGGACTCGTACTCGCTGCGGTGCGCGCCGCAGGTGCACGGCTCCGCGCGTGACGTGGTGGCGCACTGCCGGCGGGTGATGGAGATCGAGCTGGGCTCGGTGGTCGACAACCCGGTCGTGGTCAGCGACCACAACGGCGGGTACGAGGTGATGAGCACCGGCAACTTCCACGGCCAGCCGCTCGCGTTCGCCGCCGACATGCTCGCGATGGCGGTCGCCGAGGTGGCGAGCATCTCCGAACGCCGGGTCTACCGGCTGCTCGACCCCGCGACGTCGCGCGGCCTGCCGCCGTTCCTCGCGCCGCACGCCGGCACCAACTCGGGATTCATGCTCGCGCAGTACACCGCCGCCAGCGTGGTGAGCGAGAACAAGGTGCTCTGCCACCCGGCGAGCGTCGACTCGATCGTCACCTCCGGCAACCAGGAGGACCACGTCTCGATGGGCTGGTACGCCGTACGCAAGGCCCACGAGGTGCTCGACAACGCGCGTACGGTCCTCGCGGTGGAGCTGCTGTGCGCGGCGCAGGGGATCGACCTGCGGGCTGAGGCAGGGGCGCCCGGGCCGGCGACCGGCGCGGTGCACCGGGTGATCCGCAGCCGGGTGCCGGCGATGCTGGTGGACTCCGAGATGGCGCCGCAGATCGACGGCGTGATCGGACAGCTCGACGACGTGCTCGCCGCGGCGGAAGACGTCATCGGCCCGCTGCAGTAGCGGGCCGGGAGGATCGGATCGGTCGGCGCGGTCAGCTCGGCGCCGGCGTGGTCTCAGCGTTGGAACAGGCGGGTCAGGGCGGTGTCGATGTCGAGGTATTCGCTCTCCCGCCCGCGCGGCACCGCCGAGAACGTACGGCGCAGGAACCGCACCAGGACGCTGCGCTGCACCTCGAACAACGCGTTGCCGTCGGGCGAGGACAGGGCCAGGGCGACGACCTCACCGCGAGGCGTCGCCCACGGCCAGACTCGTACGTCACCCATGCCCGCGGCCTCGTCGATGCCGGTCACCAGCAACTCCCGGGCGAACGACCAACTCACGGGCTCGGCGCCGGACGCATCGGGATGAAACATCACATGCACCGCGTACGGATCCGTGGGATCGTACTTGAGACTGGCCCGTACGGGCAGTGTCACAGCGTCGGGTGCGACCAGGTGCAGCGACGTCTCTACCTCGACCGAGGTAGGGCGTATCGGTCCCATCGACAACTCCCCCTGGAGCCAGGCGGGGCGGTGGTGCGCCCCGGATCCTCTCGACCAAGGTGATACCCCTGATCACGTGCTGCCATACGCCCAACTCACCCTGTAGCGTGACCACGGCGGTGTGGCGGGTGGCTGGCCGTACAACCGTCTAACTGTCGAGGCCGCCAGGTGGTAATGAGCTTTCCGCAGTTGGATACGGTCGTTTCCATAGCGAGACCTGACTGCGGCTCGACGATCCTCGATGGAGGGGTGCATTGCGTGACAATGTGGGCACTCCGAAGGCGGCCATGCTCGCCGAACGAGATGCCGGCAGCCCCCGAACCGAGGACCCTGTCACCGTGAGCTCCAAAACCGGCTTGCTGGACCGGATCCGCGGCACCCCGGCAGGCCGCATCACCCTCAAAGTCGTGGTCGCCGTCCTCGGGATCGCCGTCATCCTGCTCGGCATCGTGATGATCCCGCTGCCCGGCCCCGGCTGGCTCGTCGTCTTCGGCGGCCTCGCGATCCTCTCCATCGAGTTCGTCTGGGCCAAACACCTGCTGCACTACGGCCGGCAGAAACTCACCTCCTGGACCCACTGGGTGGGCCGCCAGTCCTGGCTGGTCCGACTCGGCCTCGGCGCGGCCGGACTCGTACTCATCGGACTCGTCGGATGGCTCGCGCTGCGCAACGAAGCCGGCAGCGAATGGGCCCGCCAAGCCTGGGACTTCCTCACCTCCGACTGACCCGGCAACCCATGTGCAGACCGCCGCCGCAGTCGGGTAAGGTGATGCCGCGCCCGGGCGATTAGCTCAGCGGGAGAGCGCTCGCCTCACACGCGAGAGGTCACTGGTTCGATCCCAGTATCGCCCACCGGTTCGGGCTCTTTGTGCGTGCGGAAAGCGCACGCTTCGCTCACCTGTCATGCCGTGCGGGGGGACGACCCCCCGCACCCCCCGCGTGCGACCCTCTTCTGCCTTCTATCGCGACGTTGCGCGCCTCTGGTGGTGCCTTCTTCTCGCCTGTCTCTCTTGGGTACGCCGTTGGCGCTGATGCGGCTTCGTGAGGTGTGCTTGCCGGGCGTGGCCTCGGGCTGGTGTCCACCGTGGCCAACTGTCTTCGCCGTCGGGGTACGAATCGCGTCTGGCCGGGGTGGGTACGGCTGGTGGACGTAACCCGACAAGGAGCCGGACATGACGACACAGACGCGCCACCGCGACATGATCGAGATTCTGACAGCGGATCACCGTGAGGTGGAGCGGCTCTTCGCGGAGCTGGCGCGGGGCGAGGGAAGCGGCGAGCACCGGCGCGACCTCGCGGACACTGTCACCGCGGAACTGGTACGCCACTCCGTCGCGGAGGAGGAGTACCTCTACCCGGCGGCGCGGCAGCACCTGCCGGACGGGGACAAGGTTGCCGACCACGAGATCCACGAGCATGCCGAAGCCGAGCAGACCATGAAGGACCTGGAAGGGGTCGACGCCGACGACCCGCGGTTCGACGTGCTGTGCCAGCAGTTGATGGGCGCGATCCGGCACCACGTCCACGAGGAGGAGTCTGATCTGTTCCCCCGGTTGCGGGAAGCGTGCACCGAGGATGAGCTGGTCGAGCTGGGTCTCAAGATCGAGCTGGCGAAGGGTCTGGCCCCGACCAGGCCGCATCCCAGTGCGCCCGACCGGCCGCCGTGGAACAAGCTGCTGGCGCCGGGAGCCGGCTTCGTCGACCGGGTACGCGACGCGGTCAGCGGCCGGACGACCTCACCCGAGGACCTGCGTGGTGATGAGCGATGAAGATCGGATACTTCCTCTCGAGCGAGGAACACGGCCCGCTCGAACTCGTACGCCAGGCCAGGCTCGCCGAGGCCGCCGGGTTCGACGGGCTCTGGATCTCCGACCACTACCACCCGTGGATCGACGAGCAGGGGCAGTCGTCGTTCGTGTGGTCGGTGATGGGGGCGATCTCGGCGGTGTGCCGGTTGCCGGTCACGACGGCGGTGACCTGTCCGACCGTACGGATCCATCCGGCGGTGCTGGCGCAGGCCGCGGCCACGGCGGCGGTACAGACCGAGGGCCGGTTCCGGTTCGGGATCGGCAGCGGCAGACCGGCTTCGACGAGGTGTACGTGAACCAGATCGGCCCGGACCAGGACGCCTTTTTCGAGTTCTACGCCGAGCAGGTGCTGCCGAAGCTGCGTTGAGCACAGGGCGGTTGCGTCGCTGTGCGAGGCTGTGTCGGGCAGATATCCGGCACCCGAACAGGAGAGCGGCAGTGACAGCTCCGAACATCCAGGCCCTGCGGCAGCTGATCGTACGGCAGCGGATCCGGCTGATGGTCAACCAGTACGAGATCCGGGCGGCCAATCCCGACGGCTCGGAAGGCGAGATGCTGGCGTTCGCGCAGCAGAAGCGGCTGGCCTTCAAGGAGCAGGTCACGCTCTATGCCGACGACACGAAGCAGCGCCCGGTGCTCGGCTTCAAGGCGCGCCAGGTGATCGACCTCGGCGCCACGTACGACGTGTTCGACGCGTCGGGGCGGCCGATCGGTCTGTTCAAGAAGGACTTCGGCAAGTCGCTGTTCCGCTCGACCTGGCACCTGGAGCAGCCCGGCCTGGGCACGGCCACCGGGCAGGAGAGCAGCATGCTGGTGTCGATCCTGCGGCGCTTCGTCGACTCGCTGTCCTGGCTGCCGTACGACTTCGAGTTCACGTTCAACGGGGAGCACCCGGCCTTCTCCGTGGTCAAGAAGTGGGGCCTGCGCGACCGATACGTGGTCGACATCCACGACCCGCGGATCGACCGCCGGCTGGTGATCGCGATGGCCGTGGCGCTGGACGCGCTGCAGGCGCGCTGACCGTCACGCAACTACCGGGAGGCCCCGGCGGCGTCACGCCGTCGGGGCCTTCGGCGTACCGGGCCTGGGTCGCCCGCTGAACACGTCGGGCAGTCTCACCAGCAACATCGGGTCGCCGGTGATGTCCAGCTCGCCGCTGACCCAGAGCACCGCGACGCTGGTCCGGCCGGTGACCAGCCTGATCAGGTCCGCCACCCCGATCTCGAGAGCCAGATCCGGATCGTCGCTGGGACCTCTGTGGACCCGGCACCGGCCGCCGGCGACTCTCACCTCGAAGCGGTCGGGGTCCGTGCGGTCCGGGTGCGGGAACGCCACGGCGATCGTCGCGGTCAGCTCGCCCGCCCGCCGTGGGTTGAACCGGGTCGGCAGCGCGATCGCCAGGCCCCGCAGCAGGATTCCCCGCCATCGGCCGCGTTCCAGCCGGGCGAGCCGCTCGTCGCTGAGGCCGGCGATGAGCGCCACGAGTCGGGCGCGAGGGCCGGCGCCGGGACCGGTGGCCACGGTGGGGGGCGCGGGATCGGGGGAGCTGCGGAAGAGCCGCACGATGAGTTCGACCAGCACTTGCGTACTCCCTGGGTGTGAACTGGGTGCGCGAAGTCTAGTCGGGGCCGGGCGTGTGGGCCGGCCTTGACACTGTCATATAACAGTGACAGTATTGCCGCATGGAACACGCTGGTTGGACCCTGGACGAGCTCGTTGCGCAGGTCGCGACGGTGCTCGACAACGGCGCCGCCGACCAGCCGAGCCGCCGGGTGCGCCAGGTGCCGGACCGGCGCGCGATCCGCTGGTACACCACGATCGGCCTGCTGGACCGGCCGGTGCTGCGCGGCCGTACCGGGTGGTACGGGCAGCGCCACCTGTGGCAGCTCGTCGCGATCAAGCGGCTGCAGGCCGCGGGCAGGCCGCTCGCGGAGATCCAGACCGAGCTGGCCGGCGCCACCGACGCCACGCTCCGCAGGGTCGCCCGGATACCGGACGGCGCCGCGCCGGCGTCCGTTCCGTCCGGCCGCGCCAAGCGCACTCGATTCTGGGCGGCTTCCCCCGCGGCTTCCGCTACAGCGGTACCCGCGGCGGCCAGGGACGTGTCGCCCACCGCGCCCGCCACCGGCGCCGACGAGCGGCTCACGGTCCGGTACGCGCTGGAGCTCACCGACGGCGTCACACTGCTGCTGCCGGCCGCACCGCAACCCCAAGACCTTTCCGCGGTACGCGAAGCCGCGCGGCCGCTCATCGACCAGTTGACGCGCCGCGGGCTGACGCGTACGCCATCCGAGGGGGAGTCATGACGATCCAGATAACGCCGATGGGCGCAGACGAGCTGGCCGGCCTGACGCCGGACAAGCGGGCCGGACTCGGCGCGCTCACCACCGAGCGGGGCAACCTCCCGCTGGACCAGATCGACGTGACCGCCCGCATCACCGGGCTGTCGGTGCAGACCACGCTCAGCCAGGGCTTCGCCAACCCGTACGACGTGCCGCTCGAGGCGACGTACGTGTTCCCGCTGCCGGACCGGGCGGCGGTGACCGGGATGCGGATGGAGGCCGACGGGCGGGTCGTCGAGGGCGTTCTCAAGGAGCGGCAGCAGGCCCGCGAGGAGTACGACCGCGCGATCGAGGCCGGCCAGCGCGCGTCCATCGCCGAGGAGGAGCGGCCGGACGTGTTCACGATGCGGGTCGGCAACATCATGCCGGGCGAGCGGGTGACCGTACGGCTCACCCTGGCCGGTGTCGTGCCGTACGAGGACGGTACGGCGACGTACCGGTTCCCGCTGGTGGTGGCGCCCCGGTACATCCCCGGTACGCCGATCGACGGCTCCGTCGGCGGCGGCGTCGAGCCCGACACCGACGCGGTGCCCGACGCCTCCCGGATCACCCCGCCCGTACTGTTGCCCGGCTTCCCCAACCCGGTGCGCCTCGGCATCCGGGTACGACTCGACCCGGCCGGCCTGCCGCTGCGCGACCTGCGGAGCAGCCTGCACCAGGTCGACGTCGCCGAGGCCGACGGTGCCGCCGAGATCACGATCGGGGCGGGAGAGCGGGCCGACCGCGACTTCGTGCTGCGCTGGGCGCCCGGCGGCGAAGAGCCGGACGGCGAGGTCGCGGCGGTGACGGAGTCGCTGGCCGTCGTACCGGACGAGGAGGGTGACGAGGGCACCTTCCAGTTGACCCTGGTGCCGCCGGTGCTTCCGGAGCAGGCACGGGCGCGGGACGTGGTGCTGGTGCTGGACCGTTCCGGCAGCATGGGCGGCTGGAAGATGGTCGCCGCCCGCCGGGCCGCCGCCCGGATCATCGACACGCTGGGCGGCGGCGACCGGTTCGCCGTACTGGCGTTCGACAACGTGGTGGACCGGCCGGACGAGCTTCCGGGTGGACTGGTCGAGGCGACCGACCGGCACCGGTTCCGGGCCGTGGAGTTCTTCGCCGGGCTGCAGGCGCGCGGCGGTACGGAGATGCTGCGCCCGCTCCGGGACGGCCTGGACCTGATGTCACACGAGACCACCCGGGATCGCGTGTTGGTGCTGGTCACCGACGGGCAGATCGGCAACGAGGACCAGATCCTGCACGAGCTGGGTACGTCGCTGGCCGCGACCCGGGTGCACACGGTCGGGATCGACCAGGCGGTCAACGCCGGCTTCCTGGGACGGCTGGCCGCCCTGGGCGGCGGCCGGTGCGAACTGGTCGAGAGTGAGGACCGGCTCGACGAGGCGATGGACCGGATCCACCGGCGGATCGCCACGCCGCTGGTCACCGGGATCACGCTGGAAGCGCCGTGGGTGGCCGCCGACTCGGTGTCGCCGGCCCGGCTGCCCGACCTGTTCGCCGGGGCGCCCGTACGGATCATGGGGCGCTACCGGGGCGGGGGCGGCGGCGAGGTCGCGGTCACCGGGTGGCGTCCGGACGGCTCGGCGTGGCGTACCACCGCCAAGGCGGTGACCGGTGACAACCCGGCGGTCGCGGCGGTCTGGGCGCGCGGCCGGTTGCGCGATCTCGAGGACCGGTACGTCACCTCCGCCGGTGACCAGGAGCGGCAGCGGCTGGAGCGCACCATCGTGGACACGTCACTGCGGTTCGGCGTGTTGTGCCGGTTCACCGCGTACGTGGCGGTCGACGACCGGGTGGTCAACTCCGGAGGCGAGCTGCACCGGGTGACCCAGCCGGTGGAGCTGCCGGCGGGCTGGCAGCTGATGGCCGCGGCGGCGCCCGCTGGATCACGGCGGATGCGGACCGCGATGACCGGCTTCGCGCCCGCGGCGATCGGCGTACCGCAGCGAGCGGGGATGGCTCGCCGGGACTCGTTGGACCGGGCCGCCGACCCCCGAGAACTGCTGGCCACGGAGCTGCGGCGGCTGACCGAGCTGGCCGACGCGCCGCCGCTGCGCCGCTGGTACGCGCTGGCGGACCTGGGCAGCCGGTTGCGGGCACTGATCGACCAACTGGACCTGCCCGAGCTGGTGAAGCTCGCCGAGGCGCTGGCCGACTGCGACGGCCGGTACGACGGCGACGTACTCGCGCGGCTGTGGTCGCGGACGCTAGACGTCCTGAACCGGGCGAGCGGCGGCGCGACGGACCCCGGTGACCGGACCACGGGGCCGCAGCGGAGCCGTACGGCGTTCTGGAAGCGCTGAGCTACCGGCCCGGCCTGATCGCGGCCGGCGCGGCGGAGACCCCGGAGAAGCCGCGAAACTCGATACGCACGGCCGGCGGCGCGCCGTACGGTGGCAGAAGTCATGGCCCGCCGGGGTAGCCGTTAGCATTCCTGGGTTGGTCCGAACGACACCTCGTCCGGGCGCATTCGCGCGCTCCGTACCCGAAGGAGAAAACCGTGTCCGCAGATCGTGCAGCCGTCGTGACCGCCCCCGTCGTGGTCCCGGCCGGCACGACGGCCGCGGACGCGATCGCCGCTGCGGGCCTGCCCACGTCCGGCCCCAAGGCCATCGTGGTGGTACGAGACGTCGACGGCGTGCTGCGCGACCTGTCCTGGGTGCCCGAGGCCGACGCGCAGGTCGAGCCGGTGCCGATGGACAGCCCCGACGGGCTCAACGTGCTGCGGCACTCGACCGCGCACGTCCTGGCGCAGGCGGTGCAGGACCTGTACCCGGAGGCGAAGCTGGGCATCGGGCCGCCGATCAGGGACGGCTTCTACTACGACTTCGACGTGCCGCAGCCGTTCCACCCGGACGACCTGGACAAGATCGAGAAGCGGATGCGCGAGATCGTGAAGTCCGGTCAGCGGTTCTCCCGCCGGGTCTACTCCTCACTCGACGAGGCGAAGGCGGAGCTGGCGGCCGAGCCGTACAAGCTCGAGCTGGTCGACGTCAAAGGCGAAGGGGTCGACACCTCCGAGGTGATGGAGGTCGGCGGCGGCGAGCTGTCGGTCTACGACAACCTCGACGCCGAGTCCGGCAAGCGCTGCTGGTCGGACCTGTGCCGCGGCCCGCACCTGCCGTCGACCCGGATGATCGGCGCGTTCAAGCTGATGCGCAGCGCGGCCGCGTACTGGCGGGGGAGTGAAGCCAACCCCCAACTGCAGCGGGTGTACGGCACCGCCTGGCCGACCAGGGACGCGCTCAAGGAGCACCTGCGCCTGCTGGAGGAGGCCGCCAAGCGGGACCACCGCAAGCTCGGCTCCGACCTTGACCTGTTCAGCTTCCCGGAGGAGATCGGCTCCGGGCTCGCGGTGTGGCACCCGAAGGGCGGGGTGATCCGCCGGGTGATGGAGGAGTACTCCCGCCGCCGGCACGAGCAGGGCGGGTACGAGTTCGTCTACACCCCGCACCTGACCAAGGCTCAGCTCTTCGAGACCTCCGGACACCTGGAGTGGTACGCCGAAGGCATGTACCCGCCCATGCAGGTGGAGGGCGCAGACTACTACCTGAAGCCGATGAACTGCCCGATGCACCTGATGATCTTCAAGTCGCGGGGGCGGTCGTACCGGGAACTGCCGCTGCGGCTGTTCGAGTTCGGCACCGTGTACCGGTTCGAGAAGTCCGGGGTGGTGCACGGCCTCACCCGGGCACGTGGCTTCACCCAGGACGACTCGCACATCTTCTGCACCCCGGAGCAGTTGCAGGACGAGCTGGCGAGCCTGTTGCAGTTCGTGATCGGCCTGTTGCGGGACTTCGGACTCACCGAGTTCACCGCGGACCTGTCCACCCGGCCGGAGAAGTTCGTCGGTGAGATCGAGGAGTGGAACGCCGCCGAGGCCGCGCTGGAGGAGGCGCTGAAGCGGGCCGGGGTCGAGTACCGGATCGCCGAGGGCGAGGGTGCGTTCTACGCGCCGAAGATCGACGTCCACGTCAAGGATGCGATCGGCCGCAAGTGGCAGCTGTCCACCCTGCAGGTCGACTTCCAGGAGCCGGGACGGTTCGGGGTCGAGTACCAGGCCGCGGACGGCACCCGGAAACGGCCGTACATGATCCACCGGGCGCTGTTCGGCTCCGAGGAGCGGTTCTTCGGGATCCTGCTGGAGCACTATGCGGGTGCGTTCCCGGCGTGGCTGGCGCCGGTGCAGGTGGTGGGGATCCCGATCCGGGACGACCACGTCGACTACCTGACCGAGTTCGCGGCGCGGCTGCGCGGTGAGGGGATCCGGATCGAGGTGGATGCCTCCGACGACCGGATGCAGAAGAAGATCCGCAACGCCCAGCAGCAGAAGATCCCGTTCATGGCGATCGCGGGAGACCAGGACGTCGAAGCCGGCACCGTGTCGTTCCGGTACCGCGACGGCTCGCAGCGCAACGGCGTACCGCTGGCCGAGGCGGCGGAACACGTGCTCGAGGTGGTGCGCTCGCGTACGAACGTCGGGCCGTCGGCGGACTGAGTCACGCCGGTCGTGGGTTCATGCCCGCCGGCTTTCGACATGGTGGTGCAGGGCCGATCCGTCCACCCGATTCACGTGAGCTGGGCTTTTCGTTTCCGGATCGGTCTCTGCTCCGGATCCACATATTTCGGGGGTACGAAAACCGGCTGCCCCGCGTCGATCCGTACTATCCAGTGGCCTTTATGAATTTCTCGGTGGTGAAATCCGCACAGCAGAAACGACATGCCCCGATCCTAAGGACCGGGTACGACAATTCCTGGCCCCAGAATCCCAATCGTCAGAACGAGTCCGAGAACAATTCGGGCGGCTTGAAACCAGTCAGTTTCCCCAGCGGTCGGTGTGCAGCGCTTCCTCCAGCGGGCGGCGCTGCCGCCAGCCGGCGCGTTCCAGGTCCGGGGCCTGTTCCAGGTGGGTGACCGGACCGAGGCACAGCCACGCCACGGGCCGTACGCCGTCGGGGATGCCGAGCAGCTTGCGTACGAACTCCTCGCGGTAGAACGACACCCAGCCGACGCCCAGGTCTTCGGCGGTCGCGGCGAGCCACAGGTTCTGGATCGCGAGGCACACCGAGTAGAGCCCGGCGTCGGCGATCGCGTGCCGACCCAGCACCGCCGGCGCGCCCCGGTCGGGGTCGTACGTGACGACGACCGACAAGCTGGACTCGCGTACTCCGTCGATCTTGATGCGGGAGAACGCGGCCGCGCGCGCGGCATCCAGCGACGTCGCGAAGACGTCGCGTTCGGTCGTGACGTGGTCGGCGAACTCCTCGCGCAGCGCCGGATCGCGGACCAGGACGAAGTCCCACGGCTGGGACAGGCCGACGCTGGGGGCGGCGTGGCCGGCCTCGAGCACGCGGCGCAACACGTCGTCCGGAATCGGCGCCCCGGTGAACTGGGAACGTACGTCGCGCCGGCGGGAGATCACGTCATACAGGTCGGGCATCGCGACATCCTCGCCCACGGCGCCGGCACGTAGGATCGCGGGGTGGTGAGCGAGGAGTACGGGCAGGAGCACGGCGTCGGCGTCGAGGACACGCTGGGACGGCTGTGGACGCCGTACCGGATGGCGTACATCAAGGACGCCAACCGGCCCGCCGACGCCGACTCCGACGGCTGCCCGTTCTGCCTCGCGCCCAAGCTCGGCGACGGCCAGAGCCTGGTGGTGGCGCGCGGGGAGAGCGTGTACGCGGTGCTCAACCTGTATCCGTACAACCCGGGGCATCTGATGGTGTGCCCGTACCGGCACGTCGCCGACTACACCGACCTGGACCAGGCGGAGACCGTGGAGCTGGGCCGGTTCACGCAGCGGGCGATGCGGGTGGTCCGCGCGGTCAGCAACGCGCACGGGTTCAACATCGGCATGAACCAGGGGAACGTGGCGGGCGCCGGTATCGCCGGTCACCTGCACCAGCACATCGTGCCCCGGTGGGGCGGCGACACCAACTTCATGCCGGTGGTCGGCCAGACCAAGGTGCTGCCGCAACTGCTCGCCGACACCCGTACGCTGCTCGCCGACGCCTGGGACGAGGCCTGACGCCGCGGCCCCGGCGCCGGGGCCGCGGCGGCTACGTCAGGACTTCTCGGCGGCTTCCTTCCTGACCTGGTCCACCAGGTGCGAAGGCATCGGCTCGTACCGGGCGAACGTACGGCCGAAGGTGCCGGTGCCGCTGGTCATCGAGCGCAACTCCACGGAGTACCGCAGCAGTTCGCTGGCGGGCACCTCGGCGTCGATCCGGGTACGTTCGTTGCCGTTCGGCACGCTGCCCAGCACCCGGCCGCGGCGGCTCGACAGGTCGCTCATCACCGCGCCGACGTACGCGTCGGGGACCCGGATCGTCACCTCGTCGACCGGCTCCAGAAGCACCACCTGGGCCTTCTCGGCGGCGTCCTTGAGCGCCTGCGCGCCAGCGGTCTGGAACGCCGCGTCGGAGGAGTCCACCGAGTGGGCCTTGCCGTCGAAGATGGTCACCTTCAGGTCGACCACCGGGTAGCCGGCGACCAGGCCCCGCTCCATCTGGGTACGGACGCCCTTCTCCACGCTCGGGATGTACTGGTTGGGCACCGCACCGCCGACGACCTTGTCGACGTACTCGAAGTCGCCGCCGCGGGGCAACGGCTCCACCTCGATGTCGCAGACGGCGTACTGGCCGTGGCCGCCGGACTGCTTGACGTGGCGGCCGTGGCCCTTGGCCGACGAGCCGAAGGTCTCCCGCAGGGCGACCCTTACCGGCTCGGTGGACAGCTCGACGCCGCCGGCCCGCAGCCGGTCCAGTACGACGTCCGCGTGCGCCTCGCCCATGCACCACAGCACGATCTGGTGGGTCTCGGCGTTGCGCTCCAGGCGCAGCGTCGGATCGCCGGCGACCAGCCTGCCGAGGTTCTTGGCCAGCGCATCCTCGTCGCTGCGGGTCTTCGCCACCACAGCGACCGGCAGCAGCGGCTCGGGCATCTCCCACGGGGCGACCAGCAGCGGGTTGTCCTTGGTGGAGATCGTGTCACCGGTCTCGGCCGAGCCGGACTTGGTGATCGCGCAGATGTCCCCGGCGACGCAGTACGGCACCTCGCGCAGCTCCCCGCCGAGCGGCGAGTAGATGTGCGCGATCCGCTCGTCGGCGTCGTGGTCGGGGTGGCCCCGCTCGGCCATGCCGTGGCCGGAGACGTGGACGACGACGTCCGGGCGCAGGGTGCCGGAGAACACGCGTACCAGGGAGACCCGGCCCACGTACGAGTCGATGGTGGTCTTGACGACCTCGGCGACCAGCGGCCCGGCAGGGTCGCAGGTGAGCGGGTCGCGGGGGCTGCCGTCGAGGCCGGTGACCGCCGGGACCTCGTGCTCGGGGGGTGAGGGGAAGCCGCGGGTCATCACCTCGAGCAGCGCGTCCACGCCGACCTGGGTGTCGCCGCACACCGGTACGACCGGGTAGAACGTCGCGTTGGCGACCGCCTTCTCCAGGTCGTCGATCAGGGTCTGCTCCTCGATCTGCTCGCCGCCGAGGTAGCGGTCCATCAGGGTCTCGTCTTCGCTCTCGGCGATGATCCCCTCGATCAGGGTGTTGCGCGCGTCCTCGATCGCCGAAATGTGCTCCGGCTCGGCGTCGCGTACCTGCGGTGGGTAGCCGTCGGAGTAGTCGAAGATCCGCTGGGTCAGCAGCCCCAGGGTGCCCACCACGGTGTCCCCGTCGTCACCGTGCAGGGGTTGATAAAGCGGCAGTACTGCGCTGCCAGAGCTGTCGCCGAAGACCCGCTGGCAGATCGCCACGGTCTCGTCGTAGTTGGCGCGCGGATGGTCGATGCGGGTGATCGCGACCGCGCGGGGCATCCCTACGGCGGCGCACTCCTCCCACAGGCTGATCGTCGCGGCGTCCACGCCGTCCACCGCGGAGACCACGAACAGCGCGGCGTCGGCGGCGCGCAGTCCGGCGCGCAGCTCACCGACGTAGTCGGCGTATCCGGGGGAGTCGAGCAGGTTGACCTTGATGCCGTCGTGCATCAACGGAGCACACGAGAGACTGACCGACCGCTGCTGCTTGACCGCCGCCGGATCGTGGTCGCACGTCGTGGTGCCGTCGGCGATCGTGCCGGCACGCGGGATCGTTCCGGTACTGGCGAGCAGGGTGTCGGCGAGCGTGGTCTTGCCGGCACCCGAGTGCCCTACAAGAACCACGTTTCGTACGTTGCTGGGCGAATCCACCACCGGCGCGGAGCCGGTGACTCCCTTCTCCTGGGCTTTCTGTGCCATGGAACGCGCACCTCCTCAACATCGAGGTTTCGAGCGGATGAACCTGTGACCAGTCTCACCGCCTTTGGCCGATCCCACACCCGTACGGCGAAAGGCACAACCCTGTGCGGACTGTCGGGGACCGGAGTCTGGTAGTCGTGACATTAGGGTGAGAGCGTCCGACGCCATCTCACCCCCCGTGGACCGATGACGAGAAACTTCAGCGGCTTCAGCCGTGCGCACCTGGCCCGGGTGATCGACCCGGTCGGCCGGGCGCTGGTACGTGCCGGAGTGTCGGCCAACCTCGTGACCGTACTCGGCGCCGTCGGGGTGCTGATCGGCTGCTTCGGGTTCGTGGTCCGCGGCGAGATCCTGGCCGGTCTGGTGATCATCACGGTGTCGATGCTGACCGACATGGTCGACGGCGCGATCGCCCGGGCGCGGGGTTCGGCGAGCCGGTTCGGCGCTTTCCTGGACTCGACCACGGACCGGATCGCCGACGGCGCGGTGTTCGGGTCGCTGGCGTACTGGCTGGCGGTTTCGGGGCACCGGGTGGCGTTCGCCGGCGCGCTGGTGTGCCTGGTCAGCGGCCAGGTGGTGTCGTACGCGAAGGCCCGGGCCGAGGGGCTCGGGGTCCGCTGCGACGTGGGGATCGCGGAGCGTACCGAGCGGCTGATCCTGCTCGGCCTGGGCGGCATCGTGTACCTGGTCGGGGTGCCGTACGCGTTCGAGGTGTCGCTGTGGCTGCTGGCGGCGTTGTCGCTGGTCACCGCGGGACAGCGGATCGTCCACGTCAGGCGCGTCGCCGATGCCGCGGCAGCGCCCGGTGAGGCGTCCGCGACCGAGCCGGGGGAGCTGACCCGTGAGTAACCGGCTGGTCGACCTGGGTTACGCGGCAGGCTGGCGAGTGGTGCGCGCGCTGCCCGAGCCGGCCGCGATGGCTGTCGCCCGCCGCGCCGCCGACACCGCCTGGCGCCGCAACGGCAAGGGCGTGCAACAGCTCGCCCGCAACCTGCGCCGCGTGGTCGGCAAAGACCCGGACCCCTATCTGGTACGCGACGCGCTGCGCTCGTACGGCCGGTACTGGATCGAGGCGTTCCGGCTGCCGTCGTGGTCCACCGGGCAGATGCTGGACCGGTTCCAGATGGACGGCAGCGAACTGCTCGGCGAGCCGGTCGGGCGCGGTCAGGGCGTGATCGTGGCGCTGCCGCACATGGCCAACTGGGACCACGCCGGCGCGTGGGTGGCCGCCCAGGGCTGGCGGCTGACCACGGTCGCGGAGCGGCTGCGGCCGGAGTCGCTGTACGAGCGGTTCCTCGCGTACCGGCGTTCGCTCGGGATGGAGATCCTGCCGTTGACCGGGGCCCAGCCGCCGCTGGACATGCTGGCCGACCGGGTACGGGGGGGCGCGGTGGTGCCGCTGCTGGCCGACCGGGACCTGTCCACGCGTGGCGTACCGGTCAGCTTCTACGGGGAGCCGACCCGGATGCCCGCCGGCCCGGCGGTGCTGGCGATCCGTACCGGCGCGCCGCTGCTCGTCGCGTCCCTGTGGTACGAGCCGGACCGTACCCGCTGCCTGCTGCGGCCCGCCGAGGTGGCGACCACCGGCAACCAGGCCGACCGGGTGGCGGCCACCACCCAGCGGATCGCCGACATGATGGCCGAGGGGATCGCCGAACACCCCGTCGACTGGCACATGCTGCAGCGGCTGTGGCTGTCCGACCTGCCGAACGCCGCCCCCCGTGCGGTGTCGCCGGCCGAGACCTGAGGAGTACGGATGCGGATCGGGATCGTCTGCCCGTACTCGTTCGACATCCCGGGCGGGGTGCAGAACCACGTACGGGATCTCGCCGAGGTGCTGATCGGCCTGGGGCACCAGGTCAGTGTGCTGGCGCCCGCCGAGTCGGAGGACGACCTGCCCGACTACGTGGTCTCGGTGGGCCGGTCGATGTCGGTGCCGTACAACGGGTCGGTGGCCCGGGTGGCGTTCGGCCCGATCTCCGCCGCACGGGTACGCCGTTGGCTGCGCGACGGCGAGTTCGACGTGCTCCACGTACACGAGCCGATGGCGCCGAGCCTGGGCATGCTGGCGTGCGTCGCGGCACGCGGCCCGGTTGTGGCGACCTTCCACACCGCGATGAGCAGGTCCCGGGTGCTGACCGCCGCGCAGGGGATCCTGCAGCCGGTGATGGAGAAGCTCACCGCCCGGATCGCGGTCAGCGCGCTGGCCCGCAAGGTGCAGGTGGAACACCTCGGCGGCGGCGCGGTGGAGATCCCGAACGGCGTCGACGTCGCCCGGTACGCCGACGCCGCACCACTGGACGGCTGGCCCGGCGACGGCGGCGCGATCGGCTTCCTCGGGCGGTTCACCGAGTCGCGTAAGGGGTTCTCGGTGCTGCACGACGCGTACCGGGTGGTGGCTCGCGACCGGCCCGGCCTGCGGCTGTTGGTGGCCGGTCCGGGGGATCCCCGCGAGGCGCTCGACGGGCAGCCCGCCGACGGGGTGACGTTCCTCGGCAAGGTCTCCGAGTCGGACAAGACCCGGATGCTGCGCAGCGTCGACCTGTACGTTGCCCCGAACATCGGCGGCGAGTCGTTCGGGATGATCCTCACCGAGGCGATGGCGGCCGGCACCCCGGTGGTGGCGAGTGACCTGGACGCCTTCCGCCGGGTGCTCGACGGCGGCCGGGCCGGCGCGATGTTCCCGGTCGGCGACTCCGCCGCGCTGGCGAGCACCCTGGCGGAGCTGCTGGATTCGCCGCGGCGGCGTACCGAGTTGACCGAGCACGCCCGGAAGGTGGTCGCCACGTACGACTGGCCGGTGGTTGCGCAGCGGGTGCTCGAGGTGTACGCCACCGCGATCGACGCCACCAGCGGCCTGGTCACCGGCGACGACGAGGTCCTGGAGGACCGGCTCTTCCCGTCCAGCGAAGCCTGAAACCAGGGCGGAGCAATTTAGTGCACGTTGCGTTTCTAAGGGGCGAGCACTACAGTTCTTAGAGAACGATGCGTTCTCTAAGGAGACGAGGCCGGACGGCAAGGAGACGCTATGACGCTCGTGGCAGCCCTGAAGGCGTTGGGCACGGCGGACCTCGCCCTCGCCGGGGGCAAGGGAGCCAACCTGGGAGAGCTGATCCGGGCCGGCTTCCCGGTCCCGGACGGCTTCGTGGTCACCACCGGGGCGTACGGCGTGGTGGCGCCCCTGGTGCCGACGCTCGACGCCGCTGACGCCGCCGCCGTCCGCGCCGGATTCGAGGCGGTCACCGTCCCCGAGGCGGTACGCGCGGCGATCCTCGCGGCGTACCGGCAGCTGGGCGGCGGCCCGGTCGCCGTACGGTCCAGCGCCACCGCCGAGGACCTGCCCGGCGCCGCGTTCGCGGGACAGCAGGACACGTACCTGAACGTGGTCGGCGAGGCCGCGCTGATCGACGCGGTACGCCGCTGCTGGGGCTCCCTGTGGACGGACCGGGCGATCGCGTACCGCCGGCAGCGGGGGATCGGCTCCGCCGAGGTGAGCATCGCGGTGGTGGTGCAGCGGATGGTCGAGGCGGAGACCGCTGGCGTGATGTTCACCGCCAACCCGGTCACCGGCGACCGCGGCCAGCTCGTGGTCGACGCCAGCGGCGGCCTCGGCGAGGCGGTGGTGTCGGGCCTGGTGACACCCGACCACTACCTGCTCGACCAACGAGGCAAGGTCCGGGAATTCACACCGGGCCGGCGCGAGGTCGTGATCCGGTCCACCGCGGGCGGCGGGGTCCGCCACGACACCGGGGAGACGGCGCCGGTGGAGAAACTACCCGGCCCGGTGCTCGCCGAGCTGGCCCGGCTGGGGACCGAGGTAGCCGGCCACTTCGACCGTCCGCAGGACATCGAGTGGGCGTACGCGGACGGGCAGGTCAGGCTGCTGCAGGCCCGCCCGATGACCGCCCTGCCACCCCCGCCGGTGCGGCTGAACCCGATCCAGCGCCGGCTCGGATCGCTGCTGCTGGAGTACATCCCGGTCCGGCCGTACCCGATCGACATGACGACCTGGCTGCCGGACGGGCCGGCCGGGCTGATGGCGAAGGTGCTCGGCTACTTCGGTGTCGACAACGCGTTCGAGGGCTTCCTGCACGAGACCGACGGTGTGGCGGACCGCCTCGTGCTGGCGACGCCTCGCCCCACGCTGGGACTGTTGCGGATGCCGTACCGGATCGGATCGCTGGCCAGGCGGTACGACCCCGCCCGTTGGACCGAGGATCCGCGGTTCGCCGAGTTCCTCGCGCAGGTCGACGCGCTGGCGGCCGAGGACCTCGCGACGATGCCGTGGTCGCGGCTGGTCCGGGTGCCGAGACGGGCACTCGACCTGATCGACCCGATCGCCGACCTGCGGATCGGGTACCTGCCGCGCACCGGGCTGTCGCTGGTACGGCTGATGATCACGCTGCGGCTGCTGGGCCGCGCTCCGCTGCTGATGGACCTGCTCATGGGCGCGCGGACGCGTACCGCCGATGCGAACCGGGCACTGGAAGCGCTCGCCGGACGGGTCCGTGAGGACCGCGCGTTGCACGGCGTCGTGGCCGCTCTCGACCTGGCCCGGTTGCCGGAGTTCCGCGAGTTCCACGCCGCGTTCCAGGCGTTCCTCACCGAGTACGGCCACCGCGAGACCGAGAGTCCGCTGCTGGTCACCCCGCCCACCTGGGGGGAGGCGCCCGAGACCGTGCTGGGCCTGGTCAAGGTGCTCGCCGCCCACCCGCCGACCGCGGTGGACCGCGCCGACCAGGCGCTGAAGGAGCTGCTCGACCAGCCGCGGCTGCGGCGACCGAAGCGCCGCGCCCGGGTGGAGCGGTGGGTAGCGGCGGCGCGGGCCGGCATCGCGTTCCGCGAGGACAGCCACTTCTACTTCACCAAGCCGCAGCCGATCCTGCGCCGGTCGCTGCTGCAGATCGGCGCCCGGCTGCGCGACGCGGGCGTGCTCAGTGAGCCGGAGCAGGTGTTCCACCTGCGGCTGGCAGAGCTGGAGGCGATCGAGGACGTCACGACCCTCACCGCCCCGCACCGGGAAAACCTGACCTCACTGGTACGCCGCCGAGCCGCGAAGCGGGACGAGTTGGCCGGTGTCCCGCTGATCAATCCCGCCGCCGTCTTCCCGCACCGCGACGCCGGCGATGCCCTGGTCTCGGGCGCCCCGGCCAGCGGCGGTACGGTCACCGGCCCGGTCACGGTGATCCGGGAGCCGTCCGAGTTCACCAAGCTGGACAGCGGCGACGTGCTGGTGTGCCCGTACACGAACCCGTCGTGGACGCCGCTGTTCCAACGGGCGGCCGCCGTCGTGGTCGACTCCGGCGGCCTCGCTTCGCACGCGGCCATCGTCGCCCGCGAGTACGGCATCCCCGCGGTCATGGGCACCGGCAACGGCACCGCCGTACTCACCGACGGCCAGGTGGTCACCGTCGACGGCACCGCCGGACGCGTCACCGCGGGCGGTACGCCGTGACCACCGACCACCGCAAGCTGCCGCGGCGGCGGGGCGAGGCGCTGCACGACGCGATCTACCAGGCCACGCTGGACGAACTCGCCGAAGTCGGCTACGCGAAGTTGACCATGGAGGGTGTGGCGAGGCGGGCGAAGGCGAGCAAGGCGTCGCTGTACCGGCGCTGGCCGAGCCGGATGGAGCTCGCGGTCGAGGCCGTATACCACGCGCTGCCGGACCCTGCCTCACTGCCGGACACCGGCAGTCTGCGCGGCGACGTGCTCGCCACGCTCAGGCAGGGCGCCGAGTTGTTCGCCGGGCCGGCGGGGGAGGCGATGCGGGGGCTGCTGAGTGACGCGCTGCGCGACGAGAGCCGGACCGCCGAGCTGCGCCGGTACTCCCAGGGCAACGGCCGCAGGTCGATGCGGGAGATCACCCGCCGGGCGGTGGAGCGGGGGGAGATCGACGCCGAGGCGGTCACCCCGCGCCGCCTGGACGTGGCGCTGGCGATGCTGCGCCAGCAGTTCCTCTTCAACGGCCTGCCGATCCCTGACGAGGTGATCGTGGAGATCGTCGACGAGGTGATCGTCCCGCTGTTCAGGAGCCGGTAGCGACCCGGGTCAGGGCGGTGTCGATGATCTCCAGGCCGCGGTCGATCTCGTCGTCGGAGACGGTGAGCGGCGGCGCGATCCGGAACACGCCGCCCATCCCGGGCAACTGCACGATGTTCATGTGCAGCCCGAGCGCGAGGCACTCGCCGGTGACCTGTCGGCCCAGCTCGTCCGCGGGGGCCTTGGTCTCCCGGTCGGTGACCAGCTCGATGCCCTGCATCAGGCCACGCCCCCGTACGTCGCCGATGCACTCGTGACGCCGCTGCAGTTCCAGTAGGCCGTCGCGGAGGCGCTTGCCGCGTACCAGCGCCTGGGCGGCGAGCTGGTCGCGTTGGATGATCCGCAGCACAGTGTGCCCGACCGCTGCCGGCAGTGGGTCGGAGACGTGGGTGGTGAAGAACAGGTAGCCGCGTTCGTAGCACCGCTGCTCGATGTCGGCGCTGGTCACCACGGCGGCCAGCGGCAACCCCGCACCCAGCGTCTTCGACAGGGTGAGCAGGTCCGGCACCACGCCGTCGCGCTCGAACGCGAACAGGTCACCGGTACGCCCCAGCCCGGTCTGCGCCTCGTCCAGGATCAGCAGCATGCCGCGCTCGACGCACTTGTCCTTGAGTGCCCGCAGGTAGCCGGGCGGTAGCTCGATCACGCCGCCCGAGCTGAGGATCGGCTCCACCAGGCAGGCGGCGAGCGCGCCGCTGGACTGCCGGTCGATCAGGTCGAAGGAGTAGTCCAGCTCGCCCTGCCAGTCATGCCGGCCATCGCTGACAAACCTGCTGCGGTACGCGTTCGGCGCCGGGATCGCGAAGTTGCCCGGCGCGGGCGGGCCGTACCCGCGTCGTCCCGCGGTGTACGTGGCCGACTGGGCGCCCGCGGTCATCCCGTGCCACGACTGGCTGAAGCTGACGATCTCGTACCCGCCGGTGTAGAGCTTCGCCAGCTTGAGCGCCGCCTCGTTGGCCTCGGCACCCGTGGTAAGGAGTAGTGATTTGCGCAGTGGCTCACGGGTTGCGGTAGCGAGCGCCTTCGCCAACTCCAGTACGGGCCGCGACAGCATGCCGCTGAACAGGTGGTCCAGGGTGGCCGCGTACCGGGTGACGGTGTCGGTGATCTCGGGGTGCGCGTGGCCCAGGATGGCGCTCATCTGACCGGAGGTGAAGTCGAGGATGGCGCGTCCCGAGCTGTCGTAGACGTACGAGCCCTGCGCCCGTTCGATCACCGCGGGGACGAAGGAGCCGCCGTAGCGGACCAGGTATTCGTCGACGTCACGCCAGAAATCCGGCTCGGTCATCGGCTCCTCCTCTCCTCGCCGCACCAGCCTATGCGCGTCGACTGCGTACGATGCCGGCCATGGGGTGGCTGGTCGGGTTCGTCGCGGTGGTGGTCGCCGTGGCGACGTACCTGACCTGGATCGCGGCCCGGGTGGACCGGCTGCACCACCGGGTGGCCGCCGCACACTCCGCCCTCGACGCCCAGCTGGTACGCCGTGCCGCCGCCGCGGTGACGCTCGCCGAGCTCGACGGCTCTCTCGGGGACCGCGCGGACGGCCTGCGGCAGACCGCGATCGCCGCGCTGCGGTCGGTCAACGACGGCCGTGAGGTCGCCGAGAACCAGCTCACCCGTACGCTGCGCGGCCTGCGCGGGTACGGGCCGGACTCGGAGGCCGACGGGCCCGCCGGCAGGGCGCTGGCCGAGGTGGTCAGCGCGAGCCGCCGGGTCGAGCTGGCCCGCCAGGTCCACACCGATCTGGTACGCGAAACCCTCGCCGCCCGCCGCCGCCCGGTGGTACGCATGCTCGGCCTGGACCGGCGGCACCGCCGGCCCGCGTACTTCGACATCGAGGATCCGGTGCTCGACGGGGGATAGCCGCCGGAAGGGGCCAGACGGGGCCACTACCTGCGGATTGGCCATCTCGATGACCGGCCGGTGCGACGTACCATGGGCGTGATCTTCGAATCGGCCTGTGCCGGTCGCAGACCCGCAGGTGATCCGCCCGCAGCTAGGAGTCAGTTCGCCATGTCCACCGACCAGCCCGTCACTTCCGAGACCACTCCCACCGTCGGCACCGCGCGGGTCAAGCGCGGCATGGCCGAGATGCTCAAAGGCGGCGTGATCATGGACGTGGTCACCCCCGAGCAGGCGAAGATCGCCGAGGACGCCGGCGCGGTCGCCGTGATGGCGCTCGAGCGGGTGCCCGCCGACATCCGGGTGCAGGGCGGCGTGGCCCGGATGAGCGACCCGGACATGATCGACGGGATCATCGACGCGGTCTCGATCCCGGTGATGGCGAAGGCCCGGATCGGCCACCTGGTCGAGGCGCAGGTGCTGCAGGCGATCGGCGTGGACTACGTCGACGAGTCCGAGGTGCTCACCCCCGCCGACGAGGCGAACCACATCGACAAGTGGGCGTTCACGGTGCCGTTCGTGTGCGGCGCCACCAACCTGGGCGAGGCGCTGCGCCGGATCGCCGAGGGCGCGGCGATGATCCGCTCCAAAGGCGAGGCCGGCACCGGCAACGTGGTCGAGGCCACCCGCCACATGCGCTCGATCCGCTCCGAGATCCGCCGCCTGTCCACTCTGGACGCCACCGAGCTGTACGCGGCGGCCAAGGAGCTGCGCGCCCCGTACGACCTGGTGGCCGAGGTGGCGGCGGCCGGCAAGCTGCCGGTGGTGCTGTTCACCGCGGGCGGGATCGCGACGCCGGCGGACGCGGCGATGATGATGCAGCTCGGCGCCGAGGGCGTGTTCGTCGGCTCCGGGATCTTCAAGTCCGGCGACCCGGCGAAGCGCGCCGCGGCGATCGTCAAGGCGACCACGTTCCACGACGACCCCGACATGATCGCCAAAGTCTCCCGGGGCCTGGGCGAGGCGATGGTCGGCATCAACCTCGACGACCTGTCCGACTCCCAGCGGCTCGCCGGCCGGGGTTGGTAGCCCACTAGCTCAGCGGCGCGTCCGGGTGCTCCGCCGTGTACGCGTCGCCCCGCTCGTGGGTCTCGTCCACGGACAGGTCCTCGGTCTTGGTGGCGATCGCCCAGCGGTGCCCGGCCGGGTCGGCCACCTGGCAGTACCGGTCGCCCCAGAAGCTGTCCCACGGCTCCATCAGGGACTTGGCTCCGGCGGCCAGGGCGGTTGCGTACGCGGCGTCCACGTCCGGGACGTACATGTGCAGCATCACCGAGGTGCGGTCGCCGGGTACGTCGATCCCCGTCTCGGGGTACGGCTCGACCAGCAGCAACCGGCCGCCCGCTACCAGCAGCTCGACGTGCCAGACCCGCCCGTCCGGCCCGTACGCCTTGTGGAACACGTCGGCGCCGAACGCGTTGACGTAGAACGCGATCGCGGCCTCCGCGTCGGGCACCACGAGGTGCGGCGTGACGCCGCGGAACTCCTCGGGCGTGGGGTCAACGGTCATGGTCGGCTCCTTCCTCGGCGTCGGCGCTGAGCAGACCGCGCTGCTTGGCGGCGTCGACGAACACCGCGAGCCGGCGGGCTTCGCCGCGCGCCGCGTCCCGCCCGGCGTCGGTGATCCGGTAGCTGCGGCGCCGCTCGGCACGCCGGTCCTCGACCGGGCCGGTCTCGTCCAGCTCCTCGATCAGCCCGTCGACCCGCATCCGTTGCAACGAGCGGTAGAGGGTGCCGGGGCCGAGCCGGATCGCGCCGCCGGTGAGCTGCTCCACGTCGGAGATCAGCGCATAGCCGTGGCGCTGCTCCTCGTGCAACGCGAGGAGCAGCGCGAACATGGCCGGGGTCAGCGGCGCTTCGGCCACGGGTGTCCTCAGGTGTGGTGGGCGATGAACCTCCCGAGACCACACGATGATTCTCGGCCGGCAACGAGTGGTCTCGGGAGGTTCACTTGTCGTTCTGGGTGACGCAGATCTGCCGGCCGTCCGGCTCGGTGACCAGGATGAACGTACCCCAGTGCTCGGTGACCGGGTCGGTGACTTCGACGCCGGCCTCCCGCAGCGAGGCGGCTGTGGCGGCGGCGTCGTCGCAGCCGAAGAGCACGTTGGTCAACGGCTGGCCGTACGCGGCGTCCTCGTCCACCTTGTCGAGCACGATCGCGGTGCCGTCGTTGCCGGGTGCGACCTCGATCCAGCGGGTCCCCGGGCCGTACGGCTGGTCGGTGCGGACCTTCATGCCGAGCTTGTTGACGAAGAAGTCCAGCGAGCGGTCCTGGTCGCGGACGGGGAGGTTGACGAGCGTGACGTGGGTGATCATGGCGGAGCCTCCTCGCGATTTGCATCCACAGCGGTTATATCTGTAGTGACTATAACCATGGTGGACACAACTTGTCCAGGGGCTGGTAACGGTTCGACACCGGGTTCGTGGTGGAGTGGCGACATCGCGGCATGATCGTGCGGTGACAGCGATCCGAGCCGCCGCCCGGGACACCCTGCCGCGGTTTGCCACCGGCCCGGTCGGCGCCGTGGTCGGCGTGCTCGCCGTACTGCTGACGGTCCTGTCGGGCCGGTACGGCTACCACCGCGACGAGCTGTACTTCCTGGTCGCGGGACGGCACCTCGACTGGGGGTACGTCGACCAGCCGCCGCTCACCCCGCTGCTGGCCCGGGTGAGCACGGCGATCTTCGGCGAGTCCCCCGCGGGGCTGCGCGTGGTCGCCACACTGCTCGGCGTCGGCGTGGTCGTGGTGTGCGCGCTGATCGCCCGGGAACTCGGCGGCGGACGAGGCACCCAGGTGGTCGCGGCGCTACTCGCGGCGGCATCGGGCTTCACGCTCGGCGCCAGCCACATGGTCAGTACGGCCACCACCGACCTGCTCGTCTGGCTGGTCGTGATCTGGCTGCTGCTGCGGCTGCTGCGTACCGGCGACGGGCGGTGGTTCGTACCGATGGGCGCGGCGATCGGGGTCGGACTGCTGAACAAGTACCTGGTGGTCCTGCTGGTGGTCAGCCTGCTGGCGGCGGTGCTGCTGGTCGGGCCGCGACAGGTGTTGCGGACCTGGTGGCTGCTCGCCGGAGCCGCGGTCGGGTTGGCGGTCGCGGCGCCGAATCTGGTGTGGCAGGCGGCACACGGCTGGCCGCAGTTGACCGTCGCCTCCGGGATCAGCGCCGAGGACGGCCTGGACAACCGGCTGCAGTTCGTACCGCTGCAGCTGCTGCAGGTCTCGCCGTTGTTCGTACCGGTGTGGGTGGCCGGTCTGGTGCGGCTCTGGCGCGACCCTTCGGTGCGGTGGGCCCGGTCGGTCGGGGCGGCCTACCTGGTGGCGTGCGGTATCTCGCTGCTGGTCGGCGGGAAGTCGTACTACGCGATGCCGTTGCTGATCGCGTTGCTGGTGGTGGGTGTCGAGCCCGTGCTGGGCTGGGTGCGGCCGGTGCGGTGGCGGCGGTGGGCGGCGGCCGGCGTGGTCGCGGTCGCGGTGCTGGTCAACGCCGTGGTCACGCTCCCGGTGCTGCCCGCGGCACAGTTGTCGGTGGTCAACGCGATGTACAAGGAGCAGGGCGAGCAGGTCGCCTGGCCGGAGTTCGTCGCCGCCGTGGCCGACCAGTGGGAACAGATTCCCGCCGGCGAGCGCGGCCACGCGGTGATCTACACCCAGAACTACGGCGAGGCCGGCGCGATCGACCGCTACCGGGACCGGTACGACCTGCCGCGGCCGTACTCGGGTCACATGAGCTACGCCGACTGGGGACGCCCGCCGGACTCGGCCGACGGGCCGGTGCTGCTGGTGCGGTTCCCGTACAACCAGGGGATCCGGGAGCACTTCACCGGGTGCCGCGAGGTGGCCCGGTTCCACAACCCGTACGGCTTGGACAACGACGAGCAGGGCGTACTGATCGAGCGGTGTCGTACGTCCGAGCCGTGGTCGACGCTGTGGCCGCAGCTGCGCCACTACTACTGAGGTACGGCCGAGGCTGCGGCCCGCTTCGGTGGCGACCCGATCGCGAAATACCCTTGGTGGTCGGACCTGCGAGCGAAGGAGTCGACGGCGGTGGCGACGATCGGTGTGCTGGCCCTGCAGGGCGACGTACGCGAGCACGTACGGATGCTCGGCGAGTGCGGTGCCGCCGCGGTACCCGTACGCCGTCCCGAGGAGCTGCTCACCGTGGACGCGCTGGTGATCCCGGGCGGCGAGTCGACCACGATCAGCAAGCTCGCGATCGAGTTCGAGCTGCACGAGCCGGTCCGCAAGCGGATCGCCGAGGGGATGCCCGCGTACGGGTCCTGCGCCGGCATGATCATGCTGGCCGAGCGGGTGCTCGACGGCCGCGACGACCAGCGGGGTTTCGGCGGCATCGACATGACCGTGCGGCGCAACGCGTTCGGCCGTCAGGTCGACTCGTTCGAGACCGATCTCGCGATCTCCGGCATCGACGACGGCCCGGTGCACGCGGTGTTCATCCGGGCCCCGTGGGTGGAGTCGGTCGGCGGGCCGGTGCAGGTGCTGTCCCGGATCGACGGCGGGCAGGCCGACGGTAGGATCGTCGCGGTACGTCAGGGCAACGTGCTCGCCACGGCGTTCCACCCGGAGCTGACGAACGACCTGCGGGTCCACCGGCTCTTCGTCGAGATGGTGCGGGCCATCGGCTGAATTTCTGGTACGGAGGAGATCCATGAGCGGCCACTCGAAGTGGGCGACCACGAAGCACAAGAAGGCCGCCATCGACGCCAAGCGCGGCAAGCTGTTCGCCCGGCTGATCAAGAACGTGGAGGTGGCGGCACGCACCGGCGGTTCCGACCCGGCGGGCAATCCGACGCTGTTCGACGCGATCCAGAAGGCGAAGAAGAACTCCGTACCCAATGACAACATCGACCGGGCGGTACGCCGCGGCGGCGGCCTGGAAGCCGGCGGCGCCGACTACCAGACGATCATGTACGAAGGCTACGGCCCGAACGGCGTCGCCCTGCTGATCGAGTGCCTCACCGACAACCGCAACCGCGCCGCGACCGACGTACGCACCGCGTTGACCCGCAACGGGGGCACCCTCGCCGACGCCGGCAGCGTGTCGTATATGTTCAGCCGCAAGGGCGTGGTGATCGTGCCGAAGTCAGGCGGCACCTCGGACCTCACCGAAGATGACGTGCTGACCGCGGTGCTGGACGCCGGCGCCGAGGAGGTCAACGACCTCGACGAGGCGTTCGAGGTGGTCTGCGAGGCGACCGACCTGATCGCGGTGCGTACGGCGTTGCAGGAGGCCGGGATCGACTACGAGTCGGCCGAGGCGAGCTTCGTGCCGTCGGTCTCCGTACCGCTGGACGAGGACGGTGCGCGGAAGGTGTTCAAGCTGATCGACGCGCTCGAAGACTGCGACGACGTGCAGAACGTGTACGCGAACTTCGACGTCTCCGACGAGATCATGGCCGCCGTCGGCTGACCCTCCGTAACGCCCTTTCACCTGCTGTCACGCCCGGCGATGATCCTGCCTGGACAGCGCCAACCGTGCCGGTCAGGTATTGACGCAGCGTGATAGCTTGCGGCCCTCCCACTCTGCCGATCCGGTCCTCCGGGGAGGGTTCCGTGAAGGTCACGTTCCGTCAGCGTTTTCGCTACTGGTTTGACAACACCATGTCCAGGGGCACGCCGGCTCTGATCGGCTGGCTCGGTGTGGTGGTGCTCGTCCTGGTGCTGCTCGGCGGCGTGGCGCTCACGATCTCGGAGCCGGACGACCTGGCGGACCGGGGCCCGCTCGAGGCCTTCTGGCAGAGCCTGATGCGCATCCTCGACCCCGGAACCGTCACCGGTGACGACGGCTGGGAGTTCCGGGTGCTCAGTTTGCTCGTCACGTTCGGCGGCATCCTGATCTTCAGCGCCCTGATCGGTGTGCTCACCACCGGGCTGGACGCCAAGCTGGCGGAGCTGCGCAAGGGGCGCTCCCAGGTGCTGGAGAGCGACCACACCGTGATTCTCGGCTGGTCGGATCAGGTGTTCACGATCATCGAGGAGCTGGCCGAGGCCAACTCCAACCAGCGCCGCGCCGCGATCGCGATCCTCGCCGACCGGGACAAGGTCGAGATGGAGGACGAGATCCGGACCAAGGTCGCCGACCTGAAGACGACGAAGGTGGTGTGCCGTACCGGCAGCCCCATCGATCCGCTCGCGATCCAAATGGTCAACCCGGACGAGTCGAAGTCGATCATCGTGCTGCAGTCCGACGAGGACGACGACCCCGACGCGCACCTGGTGAAGACCCTGCTGGCGATCACCAACGCACCGGGCCGGCGGCCGGAGCCTTACCACATCGTCGCCGCGGTCAGCAGCTCGGAGAACATGGCGGCCGCGAAACTGGCGGGAGGAGCCGAGACCCATCTGGTCGACGTCGCGGACGTCACGGCACGGCTCATCGTGCAGACCTGCCTGCAGTCCGGGCTGTCGGTGGTGCACAGCTCTCTGCTGGTGTACGAGGGCGACGAGATCTACATCCAGCCGCAGCCCGAGCTGACCGGCTGGACGTTCGGGGACATCCTGCACGCGTACCGTACGTCTACGCTGCTCGGGCTGGTGTCCGACGGCAAGGTGCAGCTCAACCCGCCGATGCACACCCGGATCAAGCCCGGCGACCAGGTGATCGCGATCTCCGAGGACGACGACACCGTGGTGCTCGCACCGCACCCGCCGGTGATCGACCAGCAGGCGATCGTCGCGGTGCACGGGCAGCCGAACGCGCCCGAGCGCACCCTGATCCTGGGCTGGAACGACCGGGCGCCGATCATCATCCGGGAGCTCGACGCGTACGTCACCCGGGGCTCCGAGATCCACCTGGTGAGCGACCGGGACGACGCCGGGCTGCACGTGCACGAGCTGGCGCCGGCGCTGCGCAACGCGACGATCACCGTGAAGGGTGCCGACGCCGCCGACCGGGCGGTGCTCGAGGGGCTCGGCGTCGGCGGGTTCGACCACGTCATCGTGCTGTGCCGCGACGACCTGGAACCGCAGCTGGCCGACTCGCGCAACCTGGTCACGCTGCTGCACCTGCGGGACATGGAGAACCAGATCGGCGAGCGGTTCTCGGTGGTCAGTGAGATGGCCGACGACCGCAACCGTACGCTCGCCCAGGTCACCAAGGCCGACGACTTCGTGGTCAGCGACAAGCTGATCAGCCTGCTGATGACCCAGATCTCGGAGAACAAGCGGCTGGCCGACGTGTTCGGCGACCTGTTCGACCCGGACGGCTCGGAGATCTACCTCAAGCCCGCCGGGTACTACGTACGGCTCGGGATGCCGGTGAACTTCTACACGATCGTGGAGGCGGCTCGGCGGCGGGGCGAGGTGGCCGTCGGATACCGGATCGCCGCGCAGTCGCACCAGCCGCCGTCGTACGGGGTGGTGATCAACCCGGACAAGGCGCAGGGCGTGGTGCTCGGCCCCGACGACCGGGTGATCGTGCTCGCCGAGGACTAGACGGCACGCCGCCCCTGAGGCGAGGGGTTTCCGTAGCCTCAGGAGCGGCGCTGAGTGGGCAGCCGACGTTACGCCGTGTCGGTTGCGACCAGTTTGATGTCCACCGCCGCACCGAGCCACAGCTGGCTCAGCACGTACTTCGTGTCACCCGGCAGCGTCCCCGACTCGTCCGCCGCCTCGGACGCCGCGCTGCCGACCAGGTTGCACTCCTTGTCGTAGAAGTACAGATCGATGTCGTACGGGCCGGCGGAGGTACCGGAGACCGTCACCTTGTGGGCGCCGTCGCCGAAGCTGTCCGGCAGCGTGGACACCCAGCCGTCGGTGCCCTGCGACGCCGGCGGCGCTGTGCAGGTCGACTTGAAGTCGTTCGCGGTCACCCCGGTCGTGTCGGCGTCCACGGTGCTGGTGGTGGGGTTGCCGGTCGCGATCGTGCCGGTGTCGGTCACCGGGTCGTCCGGCGGCGCCGGCGGCAGCGGCTCGACTCCGGTGGCCGTACTCGAGAAGACCTGCAGCTCGGCGCTCTGTACGTCGGCCTTCGTGTTGCCGAGGGGCGCATCAGTCCAGAACCGTATGTACTGCGCCCGCACCGGGTCGGCCAGCTTGAAGGTCCTGTAGTGCAGGTCCGGCGCCACCGGGCGGGGCTTCGCGTACGTGAAGCCGTCCGGCTTAGCGAGCGTGGTGGTCCAGTTCTTGCCGTCGGTGGAGGTCTGCACGGTGAAGCTGCGCAACCCCTCGAACCGGGCCGACGTGTACGCGCTGACCTGCACCGACGTGATGTCTGCCGGCTTGGCCAGCTTGATCACAGCGTTGCCCGTGTCCTTCGCCGACTTCCAGCTGCTCGCCTCGGTGTCGTCGATCAGCTTCTCGGCACCGCTGGCGGTCGCCGAGACGATCGTGGCGCCGTTCGCCTTCGAGGCGAGGTTCGGAGCCAGCGTGAACTTCAGCGACGTGGCCTTCCCCGGCGTGACGTCGATGCCGCGGAACGTACGCGACCCGAAGCCGGGCGCCGCCACCGTGACGGCGTACGTGCCGTCCACCGCCGGCGCGCTGAACCGGCCGGTGCCGCCGGTCCTGCGCAGCGGGGTGGCCCGGGCCTCGTACTCGCCGATGAGGATCCGGGCGTTCGCCACGGGATCACCGGTCGAGGCGTTCACCACGGTGCCGGACAGGGTGCCGTTGCGGCTGGCCTTGCGGTGGTCGAACGACGGCACCGGGTCGGTGTCGTCGCCGCCCTGGGTGCCGGCGTGCAGGCCGAGCCCGCGCCGGGCGAACGCGGTGTAGACGATGTCGGCGATCGTGGCGTAGTCCGACCGCGAGTGGTAGCGGGCGTCCAGCGCCGCCAGGATCCCGTCCCGAGCGTCGACGAAGGACGGATCGGCTGCGGTCAACGGCATCCCGTCGGTGACGATGTGCGCCGCGATCATGCTGCCGTCCGCCTTGCCGTACTTGGCGACCAGGGCCTTGCGCAGCTGCCACAGGATCTCGGTCCAGATCGACCCGTCGGCGTGCACTTCGGCGCCCGTCAGGTCGTAGCCGACATCGCCGTAGTTGGTCGGATCCTTGTCGTACGACCAGTTGCGGATGCCGCGGCTGGTGTTGCCGGTGACGTACTTGCCGACCACCGAGCTGGTGTCCAGGCCGGTACGGTCGAGGTGGTTCAGCGCGTACCAGTCGCTCCAGCCCTCGCCCATCGAGCCGGACTGGTGAGTGCCGAGCGCGCCGTCCTCCGGGCTGACGTACCGGTTGGACAGGCCGTGCACGTACTCGTGCTCGATCACCGAGGCGTCGAAGTTCCCGTCGGCGTACGGGCCTTCGAAGGCGTCGTCGACCGGCTCCCACAGGAACATGCCGCTCCACGCCGGCAGGCCGTCCGGCAGCGTCAGCATGTACGCGTTGTCCCGGCCGGTGTAGGTGGGGTCGCCACCCGAGAGCGCACCGGCGTGGACCAGGCCGAGCACCGCGTCGCCGCCCTGCCCGCCGTGGTCGCCGTTGCTGAGCTGGAAGTTGCCAGCGTCCTCGGTGAAGCCGTACGAGTAGAGCTCGTCGTGGATCCGGTTGTGGTGGTAGAACAGGTTCGTCGCCGCCGGGTCCAGGTCCTTCACGTACGAGGGGGGCACGGTCTCGCCGTTGCTGCGACCCCAGTTGTTCGCGTACGCGTAGTTGAACTGGCTGGTCAGGCTCACCGGCCGCGGGCCCTGGTCGGCCGGCGCGAGATAGTTGGAGTAGTTGGCGTACGTGTTCGCGTTGTTCCCGAGGGTCGTTGGCCCGGGCAGTCCGGCGAGTCCGGTCGGGTCCACGTAGCCCGAAGGCGACTCGTCGGTGGGTCCGAAGGACCTGATCACCGGGCTGCCGCCGTTCGCCGCGCCCGGGTAGTTCTCGTAGACGGTGCCTTCGGAGGCGTCGTCGGTGAGGCTGCGCCGGTACAGGATCTTGCCGCTGGTGGCGTCGACCACCGTGTCGTATCCCTCGGAAAGGCCCTTGACGAACAGCACCCGGTACGCGGGCACGGCGCCGTCGGCGGTGGGGAACACCGCCTTCTTCAGGTACGAGTCCGCGCCGAACGGCCCCGCGTCCACGACCTGGTATCCCGCCTGGCTGCCGCTGATCGTGGCTGCGTAGCTGACCCCCGCGGCGAGCGCGTCGGCGACCTTCTCGATCGCGGTGGCCGGCGCGAGCTGCCAGTCCCCGGTGAGCTTCGCCCCGCGGGTGGTACTCCCGGTGTACGACCACACCCGGCCGTCGCTGTCGACCGACAGGCTCATCCGGCCGCCGCGAACCGCCGCCACGCCGTCGAAGCTCTGCGCGAACTGCACCACGTGCAGCGAGGAGTCGGGCAGCTTGTGGTCGCGCAGCAGCTTCAGGGCGGTCACGTCCGACTCGGACAGGCCCAATGCGGTGCGGTTGTCGCCGAGGAACGCCCGCGCGGCGTCGACCGCACTCCCGGACTGCGCCCCGGTCAGCGCCGCGCCGTCCCGCCGGATCATCCGGGGCGTGCCGAACCGCGGATCCCAGGTCACCCGAGCCCCGCCCGCGTCGGAGGCGAGGCTGCTCACCGCCGCCAACTGGTCCTTCGTCGGGGCGACCGGGTCGGCTCCGGCCCGCACGTCGTACGTCTTCTGGCTGGGCGCCGCGGAGCGGATGTCGCGCGGATCGATCAACCCGCCGCGCGCCGGCCCGATCGCGACGACCATCGCCGCGACCGTACCGAGCGCGATCGCGAGATTGCGCTTGTTCATACGGGTTCCTCCCCATAGCGCCGTTGGTCGCGGCGCAGCTCACCCGCTATGTCGGCGCATCGATCGGGATCGTTTCACCGGAGTCGACCCGATTCACCCGGGCGTGCCCGAACCGCGTAATGCGAGGTGGAACCGTGGGAAAACTCCTGGTCAGCCGCCCAGGGCGTGCACCATCGCCAGTACGGTGTCGAGCTGGTCGCCGCCGTGCCGGGCGTAGTCGGCGTCGTGGTAGCCCCACCAGTCCCAGCAGCCCTGCGGGTTGCTGCCCGAGGTCGCCACCGCCTGCGGGTAGAGCACGACCAGGTTGTTGGTGTCGGCGTACTCGTTGACGTAGCCGGTGTCGATCAGCTTCGTGCCGATGGTGGCGTACCCCTGGTTGCAGCCGTGCAGCACCACCAGCAGCGCGCAACCGGCGCCGCCGGCACAACTGGCCGGTACGTAGACGAATCCGTCCGCGCCCATGGACAGCGCCGACGCGGAGCCGCCCACGGCGTACGGGTTCTGGTCGAACCGGGTGACCGAGCCGGTGAGGGTGCCGGTGTTGGGCGGGTTGACGCCGCCGAGCAGGTGCCCGAGGAAGGCGCCCTCCGGGTCGATGCCGCAGTTGTTGATGTACGGCGAGACCGTGAGACCGCACGAGTTCGGCCCCTTCGGGCTGATCCAGGCGTGGCCGGCCGGCGTGCTGCTGGCGTACTGCACGTTGGCCCCGAAGTCGCGGTAGTACGTCACCAGGTCGCCGGCGACCGAGCTCACCACCGTGCTGTCGTTGGTGCCGTGGAAGACATACACCGGGTCGCCGGAGAGGTTGCCGACGGGATCGATCAGCCCCTGGCTCGACCAGGACCTGGTGACGTCTTCCAGGTGCGGCAACTGGTCGTCCTGCCAGTCCTTCATGCAGGCGTACTGCGCCGTGAAGACGTTGCCCTGGGCGCAGTAGTACGGGCCGCCGGCGAAGATCGCGGCGCCCCGGAACGTACCCGAGTACGCGACGTGCAGCTGGTTGGCGAAGTAGCCGCCCGAGGAGACGCCGGCGGCGTACACCCCGTTGATGGAGTAACGGGGCAGGGCCGTGACGGTGGCTTCGGCGGCGGTGGGGGTGAGGCAGAGCAGGGCGAGTGACGCGGTCACGAGCACGGCGAAACGTCGCATGATGGGACCTTTCGTGAACGGGATGTATCAGGATCGTTTCGTACCAATCACCCGGGCGCTACGGCGGCAGCAGACACTTCGCCGGCCGTCGCTGTGTGGTCCGTGCCGGTCTGCGGCCCCGGGTGCGCGGGTGTAGACCTGACCGCATGGCCGTACCCGCTCTGGACACGTTGGTGTCCCACCTGGACACCCGCCTGGCCGACGGCGACCCGCCCCCGGCGAAGGGCGACTGGAACCTGTCCGAGACGCTGCAGCACTGCGCCCAGACGATCCACTACTCCGTCACCGGCTATCCCGAGTTGGGTCCGGTGCTGGTACGCAGGCTGGTCGGCCTCACCGGGTAACCGGCGGCCGCCGTACGGACAGCCGCCGGTGGCGTTACGCCGCGCCGGTCGACAGGTCGCAGGTGTTCACCAGATCCCCGCTGGTGGGGCGGGGGAGTGTGCCGCCGGCCGGCGGCGCCACGCGATGGTCCACCCAGCGCTCCAGCGAGGCGAACGCGGCCCGGTAGCAGGGCAGGATCGGCCGCAGCAGGCTCGGGTACGCGGCGTACAGGCCGTCGACGTGGTTGCCGCCCTCGATCCGGTAGTAGCGGTACCGGGGCTTGTCGCCGAGCCGGGCGTACACGTCGGAGTCGCGGGCGATCGGCAGCAGCGTGTCCAGCGTGCCGTGCAGCGTGATCATCGGCTTGGCGACGTCTCCGGTCAGCGATACCCTCGCGACCGCGTCGTGCACGGCGTCAGGCCGGCTGGCGTAGTCGTAGTCGGCGTCGCAGCCGGCCACGCTGCCGGGGGCGCAGAACGGGTAGCCCGCCAAGGTGTCGCCGTCGTACGACGGATCGAACTCCTCCCGGTAGATCCGCTGCGTGAGATCCCAGTAGTACGAGTAGTGGTACGCCCACAGCGGCTCCGAGCCCGGCGCGAAGCCCGCATCGAGCATCGCCTGGTGTGCGGCCTCGTCACCGGCGGCGGCCGCAGGGTAGTTGCGCAGCGCGGGCGGCAGGAAGGTGAACAGGTTCGGCCCGTCGGGAGTGAACAGTGTGCCCTCCCAGTCCACGCCGCCGTCGTACAGCCGGGGGTGGTGCTCGAGCTGCCAGCGGGTCAGGTAGCCGCCGTTGGAGACCCCGGTGACGTACGTGCGCCGGGGCGGGTGGCCGTACCGCTGGGCGGCCGTGGCCTTGGCGGCGATCGCGAGCTGGGTCATCCGGTAGTGCCACTCGGCGACCGCGTCGCCGGGCCGCTGGCCGTCGGTGTAGAACTGCGTGCCGACGTTTCCCTTGTCGGTGGCGGCGAACGCGTACCCCTTGGCGAGCACCCAGTCGCTGATGATGAAGTCGTTGGCGTACTGCTCCCGTACGCCAGGGGCGCCGGTGATCACGAGCCCGCCGTTCCAGTGCTCCGGCAGCCGCAGCACGAACTGCGAGTCGTGGTTCCAGCCGTGGCTGGTGTTCAGGTGCGAGGTGTCCGGGAAGTACCCGTCGATCTGCACGCCCGGCACGCCGCTCGGGTTCCGGGTGCCGGGTGCGTGCAGGCCGGCCCAGTCGTTCGGGTCGGTGTGGCCGCTCGCCACCGTGCCCGCCGTCGTCAGGTCGTCCAGGCAGGCGACCTCCTGGTGCTCCGCGCCCGGCACGGTGACTTCGGCACAGCCGTTCGCCGCGTGTGCCGCGGCCGGTCCGCAGAGCGCCGCGGCGACCAGCGCCACAACGGCGAGGACGGGGGTACGGGGGAATCCGGCCACGGTTCGCTCCTCAGTCCGGGGTGGGTGCCGCAGTCCGGGTTGGTGCGGCGTTGAACGGGTGACCGCGCCGGGGTGGTACGGCGCGGCCACCCGGGACCGGTGGATCAGGGGCCGAGCTTGACGAGCTCCTCCTGCTCGGTCTCGACCGCCGACAGGTCGGACTTGCGGGTCTCCCGGGCCAGCAGGATGGCCACGATCGTGATCGCCGCGCAGATCGCGAGGTACACCGAGATCGGCGTCGAGGTGCCGTACATGCTGAGCAGCTTCGCCGCGATCAGCGGTGCCACGCTGCCGGCGACCACCGAGGCGAGCTGGTAGCCGACCGACGCGCCGGTGTAGCGGACCTTGGTGCCGAACAGCTCCGAGAAGAACGCGGCCTGCGGCCCGTACATCGCGGCGTGGAAGACCAGGCCACCGGCGATCGCCAGGGTCACCAGGCCGGCGGACTTGGCGTCGAGCAGGAAGAAGAACACGAACGCCCAGACCCCGACGCCGGTCGCGCCGAACAGGTACACCGGGCGGCGGCCGTACCGGTCGGACAGGTACGCCCAGCTGGGGATCGCGACCAGGTGCACCAGGGCGGCGATCAGCAGTGCGTTCAGGCCGACCTGCTTGGACATCTTGAGATGGTCGGCGATGTAGACCAGTACGAACACGGTGAACAGGTAGTAGCTGACGTTCTCCGCGATCCTGGCCCCCATCGCGACCAGCACCTCGCGGCGGTAGCGGCTGATCACCTGCAGGAACGGCGGTGCGTCGCGGCGTGCCTCGGCGGCGGCCGCCTGGACCCGCTGCTGTGCCTCGCGGAACACCGGCGACTCGGCGACGGTGAGTCGTACCCAGAGGCCGACGGCGACCAGGACGATGCTGAGCAGGAACGGCACCCGCCAGCCCCACGCGAGGAACTGTGCGTCGCTGGTGTTCGCGCTGACCAGCGACAGCACCCCGGTGGACAGCAGGAGCCCCAGCGGTACGCCGGCCTGCGGCAACGAGGCGCGCAGGCCCCGGCGCTTCGCCTGGCCGTACTCGGCGGCCATCAGCACCGCGCCGCCCCACTCGCCACCGAGGGCGAAGCCCTGCACCAGGCGCAGCAGGGTGAGGATCACCGCGGCCCCGATGCCGAGCGTGGTGTACGTCGGCATCAGGCCGATCAGGAAAGTGGCGCCGCCCATCAGGGTCAGTGTGATCACCAGCATCGACTTGCGGCCGATCCGGTCGCCGAAGTGCCCGAAGAACACGCCGCCGAACGGCCTGGCGAGGAAGCCCAGGGCGTACGTGGTGAACGCCAGCATGGTGCCGGTCAGCGGGTCGGACTCGGGGAAGAACAGCTTGTTGAACACGAGTGCGGCCGCGGTCCCGTACAGGAAGAAGTCGTACCACTCGATCGTGGTGCCGATCAGGCTCGCCACCACGACCTTGTTGACTTCGCCGCGGCTCGGTTCGCGCGCAGTTCCAGCGGGGGTGCCGCCAGTGGGGGCGCTGGTCATGCGGCCGCCTCCTCATATCGCTCGGATGTTCGTCGGAGCGTATGAAGCGACCCAGGTCACAGCTATGGCGTGAGAACCCTTAGTTACAAGTTCGTATATGGCGGGTCTCGCCATACCTGCCGATCCGGCCCCTCACGGCTGCCGCTGGCCGAGCCGGTGCAGCCGCAGGGCGAGCTGCACTTCGAGCGCCCGCTCGGGTCGCTGCCACTGCTCGCCGATCAGCTGCCCGATCCGCTCCAGCCGCTGCGTCACCGTGTTGACGTGTACGTGCAGCGCCTCGGCCGCTCGGGACGCGCTGCCCCCCGCCCCGAAGTACGCCTCCAGCGTGGCCACCAGCGCGGTGCCGCGGCGGGTGTCGTACTCGATGACGGGTCCTATGGTGTCGGCGACGAAACGGCGGGTGTCGCGCCGCTCGGACAGCAGCAGCCCGACGAATCCGAGTTCGGCCGTGCTGGCCGACTGGCCCGAGCTGCCCAGCGACAGCAGCGCGTCCGTGCAGCGCTCCGCCTCCTGGTACGTCGTCGCGATCTCGTCCGGTCCGGTGGCCGGGCCGGAGGCGCCGACCGTGACGGGCTTGCCGAGCAGGGTGGTCAGGTCCCGGGAGACCCGGCGGGCGGGGGCCGCGGCGTCCTCACCGGGCAGCATCAGGGCGATCCGGTGTTCCCGGGCCACCGCGAGGCCACGCCGGGCCGAAGCGAAGCTGGTCGCCCAGGACGCGGCGCGTTCCCGCTGTCCGGGCTCCACGTCGGCCACCACCAGCACGTGCGGCGCGTCCAGGTCGATGTCGAGCAGCCTGGCGCGCTGCCGCAGACCCTCCGGGTCCCGGCTCGGTCGCGGCGAGGACCAGCCCGGGGCGGAGACGGCCACTGCGCCCAGCAGGTCGCCGAGCAGTTCGCCGCGTACCCGGCCCTCGGCCTCGGCGACCGTACGGTCGAACAGCAGCAGCAGCGCGGTGACGAGGGCCGCCCGTTCCAGGATCCGCTGGTCGGCGTCCACCAGGTCGACCTCGGGGCGCATCACCAGCGCGCCGAGCCGTTCGGTGCCGGCGATCACCGCGGCGACCCAGAGGCCGTCACGGCGTACCGAACGGCCCTCGGCACGGGAGGCCGCGACCGCCTCCTCCAGGACGGCCTGGTCCGGCTCCGGCATCCCGCCGACGGTGGCCAGGCACCGGCCGGTCTCGTCGTACACCCGAAGGGCCCCACCGAGTACGTCGGTGACCGCGGCCGCGACCTCGGCCACGCCGCCGCCGCGCAGCACCAGCGCGGTCATCCGGTCGTGCGCCTCGGCGGCGCGCTCCACGGACTCGCTGTGCGCCCGGATCACCGCGTTCGCGGCGGACAGTTCCTCCAGCGCGGACTGGGTCTCCTCGAGCAGCCGCGCGGTGTCGATGGCGACCGCGGCGTGGTTGGCGAGCGAGCACAGCAACGCCACCTCTTCGCGGACGAACGGCCGGGCGCTGCGGTTGGCCGCGAACAGCACGCCGATCACCCGGCTGCCCAACCGCATCGGTACGCCGAGGATCGCCACCAGGCCCTCCTCGACCACCGCTGTGTCGATCTCGTCGAGGTGGTTGAACCGCTCGTCGTGGAGGTACTCGGCGGTCACGTACGGAGTGCCGTTCTCGGCCACCAGGCCGCCGAGCCCGCCGCCCAACGGCAGCCGCAGCTGCTGGAACCGGGCCGAGATCGACCCGTCCGTGACCCGCATGTACGTGTCGCCCCGCTCCTCGTCGCCGAGCGTCATGTACGTGATGTCCGCGGCCAGCAACTGCCGCGCCCGGTGCACGATCGCCTCCAGCACGGCGTCCAGATCCCGCAGCCCGGCGAGGTCGCTCGCGGTGTCGAACAGGCTGGTCAGCTCGGTCTCGCGCCGCTGCCGCTGCTCCAGCAGCGCCCGTACCCGCAACGCCAGCACCTTGGCGCGTTCCAGCTCGGCGATCGTCTCCGCCGGTACGCCGGCCGCGCGGGCCTGCAGCAGCGGTCCCTCGAACTCCACCACCGCGGCCTCGCGGGCGAGCAGCTCCAGGAACTCGGTACCGGACATGGCGCTCATTCTCCCGGCTGACGCCCGCCGCGCCAGCCTGCGATCCGCGACCGGCCCCGCCTCCCGGCCGTCGGGGCCGGGTCGGGCGGACCGGTCAGCTCCGGGCATGCGTCAGTGGGCGGTCCAGCCGCCGTCCATCACCAGTGCGGACCCGGTGATGAACGACGCCGCGGGGCTGCACAGGTAGGCCACCAGCTCGGCCACCTCCGCCGGCTCGATCAGCCGCTTGAGCGCCGCGTCGGCGAGCATGATCTGCTCGACCACGTCCTGCTCGGGGATGCCGTGCGTCTCGGCCTGCGCCGCGATCTGCTTCTCGACCAGAGGGGTACGGACATAGGCCGGGTTGACGCAGTTGGACGTGACCCCGTGCTCGGCCCCCTCCAGCGCTACCACCTTGGACAGCCCTTCCAGGCCGTGTTTCGCGGCCACGTACGCGGCCTTGTACGGCGAGGCCCGCAGTCCGTGCACCGAGGAGACGTTGACGATGCGGCCGTACCGCTGGGCGTACATGTGGGGGAGCACCCGGCGGATCAGCCGGAACGGCGCCTCCAGCATCACCCGTACCAGGTACGAGAACCGCTCCGGCGGGAACTCGTGCACCGGCGCCACGTGCTGCAGCCCCGCGTTGTTGACCAGCACGTCCACGTCGGGGTCGAGCTGCTCGACGGACTCCGGCTCGGCCAGGTCGACGCTGTGGGCCACGCCGCCGGTCTCCGCGGCGATCGACGCCGCCGCGGCCGCGTCCTGGTCCACGACCAGCACTTTCGCGCCAGCGGTGGCGAGCCGGCGTACGCACGCCGCGCCGATCCCGCTGGCGCCGCCGGTCACCAGCGCGACCCGCCCGGACAAGTCGAGGTCGACGACCGCAGTAGACATGGCGGGAACGCTACGACCCGTCACCACGACAGCCCATGGCGTACGCCCACACAGCCGGCACCGCAGCGGTGTGCCGGGGCGCCACAGCCGTACGACCGGGCTCGCGGCGCCGCGCCGGGCGTGTCGTACCGGGGCTGGTCGACGGCGACCGCTAGCGTTATCGAACAAGTGTTCTTGCGGAGGTGGCTGGGTGCGGGTGCTCGGCGTGGACCCGGGGCTGACCCGGTGCGGGGTCGGCGTGGTCGAGGGATCGCCGGGCCGGGCGTGCCGCCTGGTGGCCGTCGAGGTGGTGCGCACCGAGCCCGACGCCGACCTCGCCGATCGGCTGCTCACACTCGACCGGCGGCTGGCCGAGCTGATCGCCTTGCACCAGCCCGACGCGGTCGCCGTGGAGCGGGTGTTCAGCCAGCACAACGTACGGACCGTGATGGGGACCGCGCAGGCCGGGGCGGTCGCGGTGCTGGGCGCCGCGCGGGCGGGGATTGCGGTGCGGACGTACACCCCGAGCGAGGTGAAGGCGGCGGTGACCGGCTCGGGCCAGGCCGACAAGAAGCAGATCGCCGCGATGGTCACCAGACTGTTGCGGCTGCCGCAGACACCCCGCCCGGCGGACGCCGCGGACGCGTTGGCGCTGGCCATCTGCCACGTGTGGCGGGGGGCTGCCCAGGCCCGCTTGGCGGCGGCGGTACGCACGGCAGGAGGTCGACGATGATCGCGAGCGTACGAGGGCGGGTCACCACCGTGGCCCCGGATTCCGCCGTCATCGAGGTGGGCGGGGTGGGCTTCGCCGTGCAGTGCAGCCCCAACACGCTGGCCCGGCTGCGGGTCGGCCAGGACGCCCAACTCGCCACCAGCCTGGTCGTACGCGAAGACTCGCTGACCCTGTACGGCTGGGTCGACGCCGACGAGCGCGGCCTGTTCGAGCTGCTGCAGACCGCCAGCGGGGTCGGCCCCCGGCTGGCGCAGGCGATGCTCGCCGTACATTCGCCCGACGTGATCCGGGTCGCGATCGCGTCGGCCGACATCGACACCCTGACCCGGGTGCCCGGGATCGGGAAGAAAGGGGCGCAGCGACTGGTGCTGGAGCTGAGGGAGCGGATCGGTGCGGTGGCACCCCCGGCCGAGTTCACCGGCACCGGTGGCGGCGTCGCGTCGTGGCGGGAACAGGTGTCACAGGCGCTGGTCGGGCTCGGCTGGTCCGCCAGTCAGGCCGCGACCGCGGTGGACGCGGTGGCCGGGTCCGTCAACGGAGCCGAGCCTGACGTACCGGCGCTGTTGAAGCAGGCGATCCGGCTGCTCGGGCAGGCCCGATGAGCGAGGAAACGGTGGTCTCCGCGTACGCGGAGCCGGGCGAGATCGACGCCGAGGCGAGCGTACGTCCCCGCCGGCTGACCGAGTTCATCGGCCAGCACCGGGTACGCGAGCAGCTCGACCTGCTGCTCGCCGGTGCCCGGCAGCGGCAGTCGCCGCCCGACCACATCCTGCTCGCCGGCCCGCCCGGCCTCGGCAAGACCACGCTGGCGATGATCGTCGCCGCGGAGATGGAGTCGGCGTTGCGGGTCACCAGCGGGCCGGCGATCGAGCGGTCGGGCGACCTCGCGGCGGTGCTCACCAGCCTGGGTCCCGGCGACGTGCTGTTCATCGACGAGATCCACCGGATCGCCCGCCCGGCCGAGGAGCTGCTGTACAGCGCGATGGAGGACTTCCGGGTCGACGTGGTGGTCGGCAAGGGGCCGGGGGCCACCGCGATCCCGCTCGACGTCGAGCCGTTCACGCTGGTCGGCGCGACCACCCGGTCCGGGCTGCTCACCGGCCCGATGCGGGACCGGTTCGGCTTCGTGGCGCACCTCGACTTCTACGCCGCCGGGGAGTTGGAGCGGGTGCTGGACCGCTCGGCGCGGATCCTCGGCGTGTCGCTCACCACCGACGGCGCCGCCGAGATCGCAGGCCGCTCCCGGGGCACGCCACGGATCGCCAACCGGCTGCTGCGCCGGGTTCGCGACTACGCGGAGGTACGCGTGGACGGCGTGATCACCCTCGATGTCGCGTCCGCCGCCCTGGCCGTGTACGACGTCGACGACCTCGGCCTGGACCGGCTGGACCGCGCGGTGGTCGGTGCCCTGGTCACGTCGTTCGGCGGCGGCCCGGTCGGCCTGACCACGCTGGCGGTCGCCGTGGGGGAGGAGCCGGATACGGTGGAGGAGGTCTGCGAGCCTTATCTGGTACGCGCCGGCCTGCTCGCCCGTACCCCTCGCGGGCGGGTCGCGACCGCCGCCGCATGGCGGCATCTGGGCCGTACGCCACCGCAGACCGCGTTCGGCGCGGACACTTCGAACAGTGGGCAGGGCGACCTGTTCGGCGCCGACGACGGTGGCGTGATCGGAACGTGACCTGGCCCACTCGCGGCATCGGCGATCTCAGCGACTAAACTCCCCGCGGTTCGTACTCAATACTTATCGCGGGTAATCGGAAGGTCAGATACGTGTTTCTAGCAGCACAGGGCGGCAGCAGCAGCTACGTCCCGATCCTGATGATCGGCCTGATCATCGCGGCGATGTACTTCTTCCTGATCCGGCCCCAGCAGCGGCAGCGCCGCCAGATGACCGAGATGCAGAGCAAGATCGCGGTCGGCACCCAGGTGGTCACCATCGGCGGCCTGTACGGCACCGTGGTCGAGGCGGACGACGAGACCGTCGTCCTCGAGGTAGCCCCCGGCGTGACCAACAAGTACGTACGGGGCGCGGTCAGCCGGGTCGTGGAGCCCAAGGCCGCGGACGCCGAAACGCTCGGCGACGACCAGGAGTAAGTACGACCACCCGAGCGCGCTAGCCTCGATGCGGGCCACTCACCGCATCGCGGGCGAGCGCCGGCAAGTCATACCAGCACCCGACGCAGGGAGACACAACAGCCGTGGCACCACCCCAAGGACAGATGAAGCCCTCCCGTTCTTTCGTGGGCCTGTTACTGATCATCGCGGTCCTATGGGGCTGGATGATCTTCTTCAACGGCGGCCAGCACACGCCGAAGCTGGGCCTCGACCTGCAGGGCGGGATGACGCTGACACTCGAGGCGACCACCAGCGGCGGGAAGACACCAGATCCCGACAAGCTGGAGGAAGCCCGCGAGATCATCTCCAATCGGGTGAACGACACCGGTGTGGCGGAGGCCGAAGTCCAGATCGAGGGCAACCGCAACATCGTGGTCAACGTGCCAGGCACCAACAACGACGACCTCAAGAAGGTCGGCGAGGCGGCCGAGCTGAGGTTCCGCCAGGTGCTGGAAACCACCGAGAACGTCCCGGGTACGAAGGCCAAGCCGTCCAAGTCGCCGAGCGCGAGTGGCAGCCCGAAGCCGTCCACGTCGAAGTCCGGCAACCCGCTCGGCAACGGCAAGCCGAGTGCTTCGGGGAAGGCCAGCGGCTCCGCGTCGCCCAGCCCTGCTGAGACCGACAAGTCGAAGGCCGAGCTGTTGAAGTCGGTGTACACCAAGGTGGGCGGCGGCGACCCGAAGAAGGGCGCGCAGCTGGTCGCCCAGATCCCGCAGGGCATTCAGGACCCCAAGAAGATCGCCGAGGACCCGCAGGCGATGGCGTTCCTGGCGCCGTTCGGCGACCTGACGCCGGCGGAGGTCGCGGTGCTGCCCGCGGAGGTGCAGTACAAGACCCCGACCATCACCTGCAAGCAGCTCAACGCCCGCCCGCCCGGCTCCGTACGGGAGCCGAAGGCCACGGTGGCGGCCTGCGACACCGACGGCCAGAGCAAGTACCTGCTGGACAAGGCGAAGGTGCTCGGCACCGACGTGTCGAAGGCCGACTACACCTTCGACCCCACCCGGTCGATGTGGATCGTGAACCTGAGCTTCAACGGCAAGGGCCAGGACAAGTGGACCAACCTGACCGCTGAGACGGTCCACAAGCAGGTCGCTGTGGTCATGGACAACGAGGTGGTCTCCGCCCCCGAGATCCAGGAGCGGATCGCCGGGAACGCCGAGATCACGGGCAACTTCAGCCAGACCGAGGCGAAGAACCTCGCGGCGAAGCTGAAGTTCGGTGCGCTGCCGGTGACCTTCAAGCTGCAGAACGCGTACTCGATCACGCCGACCCTGGGGCTGGACCAGCTGAAGGCGGGGCTGCTCGCCGGCCTGATCGGCATCGTGCTGGTCATCGTCTACTGCTTCATCTACTACCGAGCCCTGGGGATCGTGGTGATCACGAGCCTGCTTTCGTCGGCCGCGATCGTGTATCCGTCGATCGTGCTGCTGGGTAAGACCCTGGGCTTCACGCTGACCTTGGCGGGGGTGGCTGGGTTCATCGTCGCTATCGGTGTCACCGCCGACTCGTTCGTGGTGTTCTTCGAACGCCTCAAAGACGAAGTGAAAGACGGTCGTACGGTGCGCAGCGCCGTACCCAGAGCCTGGGTACGGGCACGGCGTACGATCCTGTCGGCCGACACGGTCTCGCTGCTCGCCGCCGCCGTGCTGTACATCCTGGCGCTGGGCGCCGTGCAGGGCTTCGCGTTCACGCTCGGGCTCTCGACACTGATCGACCTGCTGATCGTGTTCCTGTTCACCTATCCGCTGGTGACGCTGCTGTCCCGGTTGCGCGTCTTCACCTCGCCCCGGATCTCCGGGCTGGGTAACCTGCGGCCGGACCCGGGCAGTAAAGAAGCCACCCGCGTACGCGGCGCGGTTCGTACGAAGGAGTCCTGATCGTGGGTGTGCTGAGCCGTCTCTACCGCGGCGAGACCAAGCTGGACATGATCGGCACCCGCAGGCGGTGGTACATCGCGTCGGCGGTGCTGATGCTGGTGTCGATCCTGAGCCTGTCCACCCGGGGCTTCAACTTCGGGATCGAGTTCGCGGGCGGCGATGAGTTTCTGGTGCCCGCGAAGCCAGGCACCACGGTCGAGCAGGCGCGTGGCGCCGTGGAGAGCGCCGGCGTCGAGGTCGCCAGCGTGCAGAGCGCGGGGCGCGGGGGGCAGGCCCGGTACGTCATCAAGACCGGTGAGTTGAGCACCGAGAAGCAGAACGCGGTGAAGTCCGCGCTCGCCAAGAAGCTGGGCGCGCCGAAGTCAGAGATCGACCTGTCCCAGGTGAGCTCGTCCTGGGGCAACGCCGTCACCAAGCAGGCGCTGATCGCTCTGGTCGTGTTCCTGGTGCTGGTCGCCGGTTACCTCTGGATCCGGTTCGAACAGAAGATGGCGATCGCGGCGTTGCTCGCCCTGATACACGACCTGGTGCTCACCGCCGGGGTCTATTCGCTGGTGGGTTTCGAGGTCACGCCCAGCACCGTGATCGGCGCGCTGACCATTCTGGGTTATTCGCTCTACGACACCGTGGTGGTCTTCGACAAGGTCCAGGAGAACACCAAGGGCCTGCTCGGCACCACGCGCTCGACGTACGGCGAGGCGGCGAACCTGGCGGTCAACCAGACCCTGATGCGGTCGATCAACACCTCGTTGATCGGTCTGCTGCCGGTGGCGGGCCTGCTGTTCGTGGGCGCCGGTCTGCTGGGTGTCGGGACCTTGAAGGACCTGGCCCTGGTGCTGTTCGTCGGTATGGCCTCCGGTGCGTACTCGTCGCTGTTCATCGCGACCCCGATGCTGGTCGACTTCAAGAACCAGGAACCCCGCTACCGGGCGCACGAGAAGCGGGTGCTGGCGAAGCGGTCCGGCGAGGACGTCGGCACCAAGGCGGCGCGCCGCCAGGCCAAGCGCGCCGCGGCGGCGAAGGCGGCGAAGGCGAAGCGCAGAACCGAGGACATCGAGGAGTCCGCGGCCGACGAGGAGCTGGTGGACGACACCGAGCTCGAGGACGAACTCGAGCCCGACGAGATCGAGGAAGAGGAGGCCGAGGAGGCCGCCTCGACCAGCCGGGAACTTGCCGGCTCGACGCCCCGCCCAGGCTCGCGCCCCAATCGAGGTCCACGCAAGCGCACCGGGACCCGCAGCGGCCGTACGGGCGGGAAGCGGAAGCGCTAGCCGATGCCGGACGGAGCGGCGATCGCCGAGCTGGTGGCCGGCCACGTCATCGACGTGCCCGACTTCCCGCAGCCCGGGGTGATGTTCAAGGACATCACCCCGCTGTTCGCCGACGCGGCCGCCTTCCGCTCGGTGGTCGACGCGATCGTGGACCACTACGGCGTCGACAGCTTCGACCAGGTCGTCGGCGTCGAGGCGCGTGGCTTCGTGATCGCCGCCGCCATCGCGTACGCGGCCGGGGTCGGTGTGGTGCCGGTACGGAAGGCGGGCAAGCTGCCGCGCAAGACGGTCCAGGCGTCGTACCAGCTGGAGTACGGCGAGGCCACGATCGAGCTGCACGCGGACGCGTTCAAGCCCGGCGAGCGGGTGCTGGTGGTCGACGACGTGCTGGCCACCGGCGGCACCGCCGAGGCGGCGTTGCGGCTGGTGGAGCAGGCCGGCGGCGAGGTGGTCGGCCTGAGCGTGCTGATCGAGCTGTCGTTCCTGCACGGCCGGGATCGGCTCGACGATCGCCCGTTACATGCCCTTTTGACGGTTTGAGCGGCACCCGAAAGCCGCAGGTCAAGGGGCGGTTGGCGGGGGATACGATTGGCGTCCGAGATCTCGTCCGCGAGGAGCAGCCGGTGCCGCGAGACTTCGCATCGTCCGTCGAACGTACGGACCCACCGACCGGGACCACTCGGCGCGGACCGCAGGATCCGCCCGTGGCCTCGGCCGGTTCCGGACGCGTAGCCGGAGCGGACAACGGCACGGAGTCGACCGGCACGGAGTCGACCGGCGCGGAGTCGACCGGCACCACGGATTCGGCCGGCACCACGGATTCGGCCGGCACCACGGATTCGGCCGGCACCACGGAGTCGACCGGTACCACGGAGTCCAGCGGCGGGGAGTCCGGTGACCAGGCTCCAGCTGAGTCGGCGTACCAGGGCGGCGACGACCGCCGGGACAACCGCAACGGCGAGTCGCCCCCGGCCCGGTCCGGCAAGACCTCACAGGCCAACCAGCGACCCCAGGCCGCACAGCCTCCGGCGAACCCCCGACCGCAGGCCGTGCCGCAGCCCGGGGTGAATCCGCAGCCGTCGGCCGCTCCGTCACGGCCCGCGGCGCGTCCCACCCAGTCGTCCCGCTCGTCGGCGCCGGCGGTGAGGGCCGTGCCGGGTGCTCCGGTCCGCAACGGCCGCGACGAGTCGACCTCCGCCCTGGCCAGTGCGCCGACCGGCCGGCGGGTAAGGGCCCGGCTCGCCCGGTTCAACGCACCCTGGCAGACCCCACAGGTCGCCGAGGTCCTGGAGCCGCTGGTCGCCACCCACCGCGCCAGCCATCCGAAGGCGGACGTACGACTGCTGCAGCGGGCGTACGACGCGGCGGCCGAGCATCACTCGAGCCAGTACCGCAAGTCGGGTGACCCGTACATCACGCACCCGCTCGCGGTCGCCCAGATCCTCGCCGAGCTGGGCATGGACACCACGACGCTGGTGGCCGCGCTGCTACACGACACGATCGAGGACACCGCGTACACCCTGGATGCGATGCGGACCGACTTCGGCGGTGAGGTGACGCTGCTGGTCGACGGGGTCACCAAGCTGGACAAGGTCAAGCTCGGCGACGCGGCGAAGGCGGAGACCATCCGCAAGATGGTGGTCGCGATGGCGAAGGACCCGCGGGTCCTGGTGATCAAGCTCGCCGACCGGCTGCACAACATGCGTACCCTCGCGTTCCTGCCCCCGGCCAAGCAGGAGCAGAAGGCGCGGGAGACGCTCGAAATCCTCGCCCCGCTGGCGCACCGGCTCGGTATGAACACCATCAAGTGGGAGCTGGAAGACCTGGCCTTCGGCACCCTCTACCCGAAGCGGTACGAGGAGATCGCCCGCCTGGTCGCGGACCACACCCCGCAGCGGGAGGCGCTGCTCAAGGACGTCACCGAGCGGGTGAACGGGGATCTGCGTACGGCGAAGATCAAGGCGCAGGTGAGCGGGCGACCCAAGCATCTCTACTCGATCTACCAGAAGATGATCGTCCGGGGACGCGACTTCACCGACATCTACGACCTGGTCGGCGTACGGGTCCTGGTCGAGACGGTGCGCGACTGCTACGCCGCGCTGGGCGTGGTCCACGCCAACTGGCAGCCGGTGCCGGGGCGGTTCAAGGACTACATCGCGATGCCGAAGTTCAACATGTACCAGTCGCTGCACACCACGATCATCGGCCCGACCGGCAAGCCGGTGGAGATGCAGATCCGCAGCTTCGCCATGCACCGCACCGCCGAGTACGGCATCGCCGCCCACTGGAAGTACAAGGAGACCAAGGGCGCCACCATCGTCGGCCCGCCGGCGCACATCGACGAGATGGCGTGGCTGCGGCAGCTGCTCGACTGGCAGCGCGAGGCGAGCGACCCGAGCGAGTTCCTCGACGCGCTGCGGTTCGACCTGTCCAGCCAGGAGGCGTACGTCTTCACGCCGAAGGGCGACGTGATCGCGCTGCCGAAGGGCGCCACCCCGGTCGACTTCGCGTACGCCGTCCACACCGAGGTCGGGCACCGCTGCATCGGGGCGCGGGTCAACGGCAAGCTGGTGCCGCTGGAGTCGACGCTCGCCAACGGCGACGTGGTGGAGATCTTCACCTCGAAGTCGGAGAGCGCGGGCCCGACGCAGGACTGGCTCGGTTTCGTGAAGAGCCCGCGGGCGCGTACCAAGATCCGGCAGTACTTCAACAAGGAACGGCGCGAAGAGGCGATCGAGGTCGGCAAGGAGGCGATCGTCCGGGCGATGCGCAAGCAGGGCCTGCCGCTGCAGCGGATGACCACGCCCGAGGCGCTCACCGCGATCGCCCGCGACCTGCACTACTCCGACGTCGCCTCGCTGTACGCCGCGGTCGGCGAGAACCAGGTCTCCGCGCAGGCCGTGGTGCAGCGCCTGGTCGCCGGGTACGGCGGCGAAGAAGGCGCCGTCGAGGACATCGCCGAGACCGCCGTACCGACCCGTCCGGCGCGGCAACGCAGCCAGGGCCAGGACCCCGGGGTCATGGTGGAGGGCGTCGCCGACCTGTGGATCAAGCTCGCCCGCTGCTGCACCCCGGTGCCCGGCGACGAGATCATCGGCTTCGTGACCCGCTCCGGCGGCGTGAGTGTGCACCGGACGGACTGCACCAACGCCGAGGATCTGACGAGTCAGCCGGAGCGGCTGGTCGACGTGTCGTGGAAGCCGAACGCCGCCAGCACGTTCCTGGTCGCGATTCAAGTGGAGGCGCTCGACCGGCACAAGTTGCTCGCGGACATCACCAAGACGCTGTCCGAGGAGCGGGTCAACATCCTGTCGGCGACGGTGACCACCACCCGGGACCGGGTCGCGGTCAGCCGCTTCACCTTCGAGATGGCCGACCCGAAGCACCTGGGCCACCTGCTGCGAGTGGTACGCCGGGTCGAAGGCGTGTACGACGCCTACCGCGTGACCAGCGGCGTCAGCACCTGATCCCATGCCGTGAAGGATCCCCATGCCGTGAAGGCGGTGCCCCGGATCTCCGCGGCACCGCCTTCGACGTTTGTCAGGTCAGGACTTCGAGGGCTCCGTGGACGGCTCGGACTCGCCCGGGGCGGCCACCGTCGCGGTCTCGATCTTCAGGGGGAGCTTCGGCTTGCCGTCGCCGGGCTGCTGACCGCCCGCCTTCACGCCCGCCTTCGCGACCTTCTTCACCACGTCCAGGCCGGTGGTCACCTTGCCCACGATGGCGTAGTTGGGCGGCAGTTGACTGTCCTTGTAGACGATGAAGATCTGGCTGCTGTTGGTGTTGGGCCCGCTGTTGGCCATCGCCACCACCCCCTCGGGGTACGCGGGCGTCTGGCCGACCGGCAGGTTCTCGTCGTTGACCGTGTACGCGGGCCCGCCGCTTCCCGTACCGCTCGGGTCGCCGCACTGCAGGACGTACAGACCCTGGGTGGTGAGCCGGTGGCAGGAGGTGCCGTCGAAGAACTTCTTACCGGCAAGGTACGCGAGGCTCTCCGTGTTGCACGGTGCCTTCTTGGCGTCGAGTGTGACCTGGATCGTGCCCCGGTTGGTCTTCAACGTGAACAGCTTGGTGCCGGAGCGGGTCTCGTCGCCGGCCTTCGGCATGCCGACGTCCTTGCGGTTCTTGTTGGCCTTGAGCTCCTTGGCGGATGCCTTCTTGAACTTGCAGGGACCGGGCGTCTTGGGCGCGTTGGTGGCGGTCTTCTTGTGGCTCGCCTTGTCCTCGCCACCGAACTGCTTCACCAGCAACACCGCGCCGACGATCACCAGCCCGACCGCCACCACGGCGGCGATCCCGGCCTGGATCTGACGCCGGCGGCGTGCCTCCGCTGCGCGTCGCGCCATCTGACGCTCGAGCTTGGCGCGTGCCAGTGCGCGCTGACGTTCCCTGCTGGAGGCCACGGGTGCTCCCTCCCCAATTCGATGGAAATTCGGTGGTACGCAGACTCGTCGGTGACGATGCGCCCGCCAGAGTCTACGGGCAAGTACGGGGTATTCGGCGAGCCAGGTTAACCAACTGTGACCGTGAAAGGTCTACATTGCCGGCGCCGTACGGTTCGGGTGGTCGATTTTGCGGACAAATCGGGCGAGCGAATCGGATGTGGTGACCCGCGCGCGTCCCGGTAGGCTGCGAGTCGTGCTCCTGACAGGCTTCCCCGCTGATGCATTCGGTACGAATTGCTACGTTGTCGCACCCGCCCCCGGTGAGCAGTGCGTGATCGTCGACCCCGGGATCGGTGTGGTCGAGCGGCTCGACGACGTGTTGGCCGAGCACCGGCTGCGGCCTGCGGCGGTGATCCTCACCCACGGGCACCTGGACCACACGTTCTCGGTGACGCCGGTGTGCGGTGCCAAGGGGATCACGGCGTACATCCACCCGGACGATCGGGAGCTGCTCGCCGACCCCGGCAAGGCGCTGTCGATGGACCCCACGCCGCTGCTCGGCGGCATGCAGTGGAGTGAACCGGACGACGTGGCGGAGCTGACCGACGGGACGGTGGTGAAGCTCGCCGGTCTGGAGATCACGGTCGACCACGCACCCGGCCACACCCGCGGCTCGGTGCTGTTCCGGCTGCCTGTCGACGATCGACCTGCCGAGACCACGCGGATGAGCCCTGGACAGAGTGGAGTGGTCTCGGCAGGTCGACAGACCGATCTGGACGCGCCGGAGGTGTGCCTGTCGGGGGACGTGCTGTTCGCCGGGTCGATCGGGCGTACCGACCTGCCGGGCGGGGACATGGACACCATGCTGGTCAGCCTGCGGGAGAAGATCCTGCCGCTGCGGGACGAGGTGGTCGTACTGCCGGGGCACGGGCCGGCGACGACGATCGGCCGGGAGCGGCGTACCAACCCTTATCTACTGGAAGTAGCGACCTCGGAGTTCAGGACACGATGAGCCGGCCCAACCCGATCAGCGGCTTCCCCGAGTGGCTGCCCGCGCAGCGCATCGCCGAACAGCAGGTCGTCGACCAGCTACGGAAAACCTTCGAGTCGTACGGCTTCGCGCCGATCGAGACCCGCGCCGTCGAACCGATGGACCAGCTGCTGCGCAAGGGCGAGACCTCCAAGGAGGTGTACGTGCTGCGCCGGCTCCAGGCCGACGCGGACGACGCCTCCGATTCCGGCCTCGGACTGCACTTCGACCTGACGGTGCCGTTCGCGCGCTACGTACTGGAGAACGCCGGCAAGCTGCAGTTCCCGTTCCGGCGCTACCAGATCCAGAAGTGCTGGCGCGGCGAGCGGCCCCAGGAGGGGCGCTACCGCGAGTTCCTGCAGGCCGACATCGACGTCATCGACCGGGACACCCTCTCGCCGCAGTACGAGATCGAGCTGCCCCTGGTGATCGCCGACGCGCTCGCCGGGTTGCCGCTGCCGCCGATCCGGATGCACGTCAACAACCGCAAGCTCTCCCAGGGCTTCTACCGCGGGCTCGGCATCAGCGATCCGGCCGAGGCGATCCGGATCGTGGACAAGCTCGACAAGATCGGTCCGGCGGCGGTCGCCGAACAACTCCGCGAGTCCGTCGGGGCCACCGACGACCAGGCCAAGGCGTGCCTGGCGCTGGCGGAGATCCGTACCCCCGACGAGTCTTTTGTGGACCGGGTGCGGGCGCTCGGCGTGACCGACCCGGTGTTGGACGAAGGTCTGGCCGAACTGTCCGCGGTGGTGTCCGCGGCGACCTCGTACGCGCCGGGGCTGGTGGTGGCGGACCTGAAGATCGCCCGCGGCCTCGACTACTACACCGGCACCGTGTACGAGACCGTGCTGGTCGGCCACGAGGGGATCGGCTCGGTCTGCTCCGGCGGCCGGTACGACAACCTGGCCAGCGCCGGCGACGTGACGTACCCCGGGGTCGGGCTGTCGATCGGGGTGTCGCGGCTGCTCGGGCGGCTGTTCGGGCAGGACCTGCTCACCGTGAGCCGGCAGTCACCGACCTGCGTCCTGGTGGCGCTGCCCGACGAGGAGTCGCGGCCGGAGTGCATGCGGATCGCGGCGGCGCTGCGACAGCGCGGCATCCCCACCGAGGTCGCCCCCGAGCCAGCCAGGTACGGCAAGCAGATCCGGTTCGCCGACCGGCGGGGGATCCCGTACGTGTGGTTCCCGGGGGAGCCGGACGAGGTGAAGGACATCCGCTCGGGAGACCAGGTCGAGGCCGACGCCGATACCTGGAATCCGCCCGCCGAGGACCTGCACCCACGGATCACCGGCCTCTGAGTTTCGTTGGACCACAAGTCGCGGTCGCCGTCTCGGCTGCGAGAATTCATGACTGAACGCCGCAGGCCCGTCGTCGCGGCCCCGCACCAGCAGGGGGAGATAGCCCGTGTTCCGTACCCATGAAGCCGGTTCGCTGCGCGCCGAGGACGCCGGGCAGCAGGTGACGCTCGCCGGGTGGGTGGCGCGGCGGCGGGATCACGGCGGGGTGATCTTCATCGACCTGCGGGACGCCTCGGGTGTGGTGCAGGTGGTCTTCGGCGGAGGCGAAGCCGTAGCCGAGCGTGCGCAGAGCCGGTCCGGCGAGGCGGCCGAGGCGGCGCACGGCCTGCGCAACGAGTTCTGCGTCAAGGTGACCGGCACCGTGGAGCGGCGGCCCGACGGTAACGAGAACCCCGACCTGCCGACCGGCGAAGTCGAGGTGACCGCGACCGGGCTGGAGATCCTGTCCGAGTCGGCGCCGCTGCCGTTGCCGATCGACGACCACGTCGAGGTGGGCGAGGAGATCCGGCTCAGGTACCGCTACCTCGACCTGCGCCGCAACGGCCCGGCGAGGGCACTGCGGCTGCGCAGCGAGACGAACCGGATCGCCCGCGACGTGCTCGGTGGACTCGGCTTCGCCGAGGTGGAGACCCCGACCCTGACCCGTTCCACGCCCGAAGGCGCCCGGGACTTCCTGGTGCCCGTACGGCTGCAGCCCGGTTCCTGGTTCGCGTTGCCGCAGTCGCCGCAGCTGTTCAAGCAGTTGCTGATGGTCGCGGGGATGGAGCGGTACTACCAGATCGCCCGGTGCTACCGGGACGAGGACTTCCGGGCCGACCGGCAGCCGGAGTTCACCCAGGTGGACTTCGAGATGAGCTTCGTGGAGCGCGACGACGTCCTCGTGGTGGCCGAGCAGATCATCGCGTCGCTCTGGCAGGAGCTGCGGGGCGTGGAGGTTCCCCGTCCGTTCCGCCGGATCACCTGGCAGGAGGCGATGGACCGGTACGGCTCCGACAAGCCCGACCTGCGGTACGGCGTCGAGCTGACCGAGCTGACCGACTACCTGCGGGGCACCGACTTCCGGGTCTTCTCCGCCGCCCTGATGGCCGGCGGGTACGTGGGCGCCGTGGTGATGCCCGGTGGCGCCGGCCAGACCCGCAAGGAGCTCGACGGCTGGCAGGACTGGGCGAAGGCGCGCGGCGCCCGGGGTCTCGCCTACGTCCTCTTCGACGCCGAGACCGGTGAGCCCCGGGGTCCGGTGGCGAAGAACCTCTCCGCCGAGCACCTCGCGGGGCTGGCCGACGCGGTGGGCGCGAAGCCCGGCGACGCGGTGTTCTTCGCCGCGTCGGAGTCCCGCCGGGAAGCCCAGTCGCTGCTCGGCGCCGCCCGGGTGGAGATCGCCCGGCGCGGAAAGCTGGCCGACCCGGAGCGGTTCGAGTTCGCCTTCGTGGTCGACTTCCCGATGTTCGCCCGCCGCGACGACGGCGGCTGGGAGGCCGAACACCACCCGTTCACGATGCTGCGCCCCGAGTGGCTGGACCGGTTCGACACCGAGCCGGAGGCGGCGCTCGCCGACGCGTACGACATGGTCTGCAACGGCAGCGAGATCATGAGCGGCTCGATCCGTATCCACCGGGCCGACATCCAGCAGCGGGTGTTCGACGTGATCGGGCTGTCCCGCGAGGAGGCCGACAACAAGTTCGGCTTCCTGCTGGAAGCCTTCAAGTACGGCCCGCCGCCGCACGGTGGGGCCGCGCTCGGCTGGGACCGGATCGCCGCACTGCTGACCGGGGTGGAGTCGATCCGCGAGGTGATCGCGTTCCCGAAGAGCGGCAACGCGTACGACCCGCTGACCGGGGCGCCGACGCCGATCACGCCGCAGCAGCGCGCCGAAGCGGGCATCGACGTCAAGCCCAAGCCGCCCGCCGCGGGGGCCTCGCCGGCGGCACCGTCCGACGCCGCCAAACCCGGCAGCTGATGTCGGCCACCTAGCGCCAGCACGCCGGCCCCCGGCCGCTGACGGGGCCGGCCGCTGACGGGAGGAAGATCAACTACGGGCCTTGCGCAAACACGCCCGGCGAGTTTAGGCACCGCCCGTACTTGATCTTCGGCCCGCGCCTCAGGCGAGCCGGTGCGGCGAGGGCTGGCGACGTGGGCGAGGGTCGGGCTCGTGCGGGAGACCGGGCTCACGTACGTGGAGGTAGTCTCGGCGAGCGTGGACGCCCTTTTCGACCTCGGCGCCGGCGAGACCCGCCCCAGCGGCGGCTTCGCCGAGCCGACCGCTGACGCCCCACTGGCGGTACGGATGCGTCCGGCGACCCTCGACGAGCTGATCGGGCAGGAACACCTGCTCGGGCCCGGCGCACCGTTGCGCCGGCTGGTGGAGGGCGACGCGCCGCTGTCGCTGATCCTGTGGGGGCCGCCGGGCAGCGGCAAGACCACGGTCGCGCACCTGGTGGCGCATGCGACCAGTCGGCGGTTCGTACCGCTGTCCGCGCTCAATGCCGGGGTGAAGGACGTACGGGCGGTGATCGAGGCGGCGCGGCAGGAACGGCGCGCCGGCGGCCGGCAGACCGTGCTGTTCATCGACGAGGTGCACCGGTTCAACAAGACCCAGCAGGATTCGCTGCTCGGTGCGGTGGAGGACCGTACGGTCACGTTGCTGGCGGCGACGACGGAGAACCCGTACTTCTCGATCGTTTCGCCGTTGCTGTCGCGCTGCGTGCTGCTCACCCTCGAACCGCTGTCCGAGGACATCATCCGCACCCTGGTGCGGCGCGCGCTGTCCGAGCAGCGCGGCCTCGCCGGTGCCGTCACCCTCAGCCCCGAAGCAGAAGATCATCTGGTACGCCTGTCAGCCGGCGACGCGCGCAAGGCGATCACCGCGCTGGAGGCCGCCGCGGGCTCCGCACTCGCCGGGGCGGACCCCGGAACGACCCCCGAGGTGGATCTCGCCACCGCCGAGGCGGCCGTCGACATCGCAGCCCTCCGGTACGACCGCGACGGCGACTCCCACTACGACATCGCGAGCGCGTTCATCAAGAGCCTGCGGGGTTCGGACGTGGACGCCGCGCTGCACTGGCTGGCCCGGATGCTGGTCGCCGGTGAGGACGCCCGGTTCATCGCCCGCCGACTGATCATCTTCGCCAGCGAGGACGTCGGGATGGCGGACCCGACCGCCCTGCAGACGGCCGTCGCCGCGGCACAGGCCGTCGAGCACGTCGGGCTGCCGGAGGTGCAGCTGAACCTGGCCCACGCGGTGGTGCACCTGGCCACGGCGCCGAAGTCCAACGCGGTCACCGTCGCGATCGGCAAGGCGACGGCGGACGTACGGGAAGGGCGTACCGGGGCGGTGCCGCGGGGGTTGCGCGACTCCCACTACCGCGGTGCCGGGCGGATCGGACACGGCGAGGGATACCGGTACCCGCACGACGACCCGCGCGGGGTGGTCGAGCAGCACTATCTTCCCGAGGGGATGGTCGCCACCGAGTACTACCAACCGACCGAGCACGGCGCCGAGGCTCCGGTGGCATCCCGATTGCCGCGGCTACGGCGTATCGTCCGGGCGGAGCGGTCGACGCCAGTGGCCGATGCCGCGGAGCCCGACCATGGCGAGCCTGACCAGGGACCGCCAGCGGCGCAGGACAGATGAGGGGGTGCCAGTGACGCCGGCCGAGCGCAAACGCCGCCGTCGCGACCCGCGTTCCGGCCCCGTCCCACCCGAGTACGGCGACGAGATCGACTGGTTCGCCCAGTTGCGCTCCACGCCGCGCCGGCCGGAGCGAGGCGAGACCCGCGACCCGGGCCCTGCCCGTGACCCCCGCGCCCCAGATCCGACCCGTGACCCCCGCGCTCCGGCCCGCGAGCCACGCGAGGTACGGGAGCGGCTGACCCGGCAGACCGAGCGGGTCGAGTTGCTGCCGCCCGGCACCGCGCGGGTCGACGACCGTCGTACCGGACGGCGTGGTTCGGTGATCGACGGGGAGGTCACCGGCGAGATGCCGCGGGTGGTCGACGGCGAGGTCACCGGGGAGATGCCGGCGGTCGTCGACCCGCACCCGCCGCGCCGCCGCGGCGCGCCTCCGCCGCCGCACGGTCCTGAGCCGGCACGGCCGGATGCGGCGCGACGCCGGCGATCCGAGCCGCCGCCCGAGTCCGGCCGCCGCGGCGAGCCGCCAGATCCGCGCCGACCGGATGAGTCGTACGGTCCGCGCCGACCGGGTGGGCCTTCGGATCCGGGTCGGCGGTCGGAGCGGGCGGTGCCGGAGACCGGCCGTCGTACCCGACCGGGCCCGGCTGAGCCGGGGGAGAGCCGCCACGGGAGCCCCGAAGCGGGACCGGGCCAAGCCTCCCGGGGCCAAGCCTCCGGGGCCGAAGCCCCGGCCCGGCCGAAACGATCCACCCGGCGGCGGCAACGACCGGAGCAGCCCGAGCCGGCGCCCCATCAGGTAGCGGCCGCCGAGGTCCGCCCCGAAGCCGCGCCGGCCGGAAAGGGTCGCCCGCCGAGCGCCGGCCAGCAACCCAACGCCGGCCGGCAACCCAAGGCCGGCCCGCAAAAGGCCGGCCCGCAATCCAAGGCCGGCCGGCAACCGCAGGCCCGGGGTGGACGGTCGGAGCGCCTCGGGCAGATCCGTCAGGTCGAACGGCTGCGACTGATCACGCTCGCCTGCGTCACGTTGGTGCTGCTGGGCGCGCTTCCCGGGTTCTTCCTGATCCGCAGCGCCGCGCAGGACCCGGCATTCCGCGCGATGGACGCACTCCCGGTGCCCGGCTGGGCGGCGCAGCGGCCGGTGGACCAGGCGATGGGCAACCGGTGGTGCATCGAGACCTGCCGGGTACGGCAACGGATGTGGGAGTCGCGGCAAGGGCTGCAGCCGACCCTGGCGGCGTACCGCAAAGCTCTTGGGCAGCAGGGGTGGAAGCCGTGGCAGGTCTCCGGTTGCCCGGCCCGGCAGGTGCGGGGCAACTACACCTGCTGGCGCCGCGACGAGTACACCCTGGACCTGTGGGTACGCGCTCCCGAGTGCCGTAAGAAGGGCGGCGAGGGCGGCTCGGCCGACGGCGGGGTGTCGGGCAACCACTGTCCCGAGTCGATCGTTACGGTAGTGATCCGCAACGCCGGAGCCGATCCCCGACTGCGGTAGTACGGGTCCGCCGGTGCGCACCGGTCGTGACCGGTAGGGTCACTCCGGTACGGCGGAAACACACCTGCGGGTACCAAAGCGGGCAGCCACCCGACATCCCGAAGCATCGGTGAGATGCGCCCGGGAGGACATGCCGGGACACCCGGTGAGATGAGAACGAAGGGAGCCCACCGTGTCCGGTGGCGAAATCGCGGCCTTGATCGCTGCAGCGGCTTTCCTACTGCTCGTGGGGGCTCTGGCGATCCCGATCCTCAAGCTGCGGCATACCGTCGACGCGGCCACCCGCTCGCTCAACGAGGTGGTCGACCGGGCGACTCCGGCGTTGGGCAAGCTCGAGACCACTGTCGACCAGGTGAACATCGCGCTGGGCCAGGTGCACACCTCGCTGGACGGGGTGAACGCGCAGCTCGTACGGATCGACACGATCACCGGTCACGCGCAGCAGGTCACCGGCACGGTGGCCAACCTGGCGACGGTGATCGGCGCCGCTTCGTCCAGTCCGCTGGTGAAGGTGGCCGCTTTCGGGTACGGCATCCGCAAGGCCACGAAGGACCGCCGGCACGCCGACGAGGAGCGCGAGGTGCGTGACCGGCTGCGAGTGGAACGTGCCGAGCGGAAGGCCGCCCGGCCGCGTCGGCGTTGGAGGTCGGCATGATCAAGCGGGTGTTCTGGCTGGGCGTCGGCATCGCGGTCGGCGTCGTGGTGGTACGCAAGCTGAGCAGGACGGCGCAGTCGTACACGCCGCGGGGGATCGCCGCCAGCGCGCAACAATCCGCTGTCGGTCTGGTGGATTCTGTGCGTGAATTCATGGCGGACGTCCGCGAGAACATGGCCGAGCGGGAAGAGCAGATCCACGCCGTGCTCACCGAGAACGCGGAGTACGGCGACCTGACCGCGGACGACCTGGAGCACCTGGAAGACCCGTACCACTTCGGCCCGGCGGCAGCGAACGGCAGGCAGGAAGGCGACGTCGAACGATGAGGACCGCGGAGATCAAGCGCCGGTTCCTGGCTCACTTCGAGTCGAACGGGCACACCGTCGTGCCCAGCGCCCCGCTGCCCGCGTACGACGATCCGACGCTGTTGTTCATCTCGGCCGGGATGGTGCCGTTCAAGCCGTACTTCCTGGGTCAGGTCACGCCGCCGTACCGGCGGGCCACGAGTGTCCAGAAGTGCGTGCGTACCCCGGACATCGACGAGGTCGGCAAGACCACCCGGCACGGCACGTTCTTCCAGATGAACGGCAACTTCTCGTTCGGCGACTACTTCAAGGAAGGCGCCATCGCGTACGCCTGGGACCTGGTCACCAGGCCGCAGGCCGAGGGCGGGTACGGGTTCGAGGAGTCGAAGCTGTGGGCCTCGGTGTACGTCGAGGACAGCGAGGCGTACGACCTGTGGCGCAAGACCGGGGTGCCGGAGTCCCGGATCATCAAGCTCGGGATGGGGCCGAACTTCTGGTCGATGGGCGTACCGGGTCCGTGCGGCCCGTGCTCGGAGATCCTGATCGACCGCGGCCCCGAGTACGGCCCCGAGTACGACATCACCAGCGGCGAGGAGCCGGACGGCGACCGCTACCTTGAGTTCTGGAACCTCGTCTTCATGCAGTACGAGCGGGGCCCCGGCACCGGCAAGGAAGACTTCGAGATCCTGGGCGACCTGCCGTCGAAGAACATCGACACCGGGATGGGCCTGGAGCGGGTCTCCGCGCTGCTGCAGGGCGTGGACAACCTGTACGAGATCGACGAGGTCCGCCCGATCCTGGACCGCGCCGCCGAGCTCACCGGCAAGCGGTACGGCGTCACCGCCAGCCACCTCGCGTCGCAGTCGCACCCGGACGACGTACGGCTGCGGGTGATCGCGGACCACGTACGGACCGGTCTGATGATGATCGGCGACGGGGTGATCCCGGGCAACGAGGGCCGCGGGTACGTGCTGCGCCGGATCCTGCGCCGCGCGATTCGGGCGATCCGCCTGCTCGGCTTCGAGCAGCCCGCGTTGCCTGAGCTGTTCCCGGTCGCCCGCGACTGCATGGCGCCGAGCTACCCCGAGCTGTCCGCCGAGTACGACCGGATCTCCCAGTACGCGTACGGCGAGGAGGAGGCGTTCCTCTCCACCCTCCGCCAGGGCACCGTGATCCTCGACCTGGCGATCGACGAGACCAGGAAAGCCGGTCACAGCAGCCTGTCGGGCGACAAGGCGTTCGCGCTGCACGACACGTACGGCTTCCCGATCGACCTGACCCTGGAGATCGCCGCCGAGCAGGGGCTGTCGGTCGACGAGGAGGGCTTCCGGCGGCTGATGGCCGAGCAGCGTACCCGGGGGAAGGCGCACGCGGCGGCGCGCAAGAGCGGCCACGCCGACCTGTCCGCGTACCGGCAGGTGCTCGACAGCTCCGGCCCCAGCGAGTTCACCGGTTACACCGAGCTGTCCCGGGAGTCCACGGTCACAGCACTGATCGGCGACTCCGGGGTGCTCACCGGAGCCGGCGAAGGCGACGAGGTCGAGGTGGTGCTCGACACCACGCCGTTCTACGCCGAGGGCGGCGGCCAGCAGCCCGACACCGGCCTCATCACGGTCGGCGGCGGCGAGCTGGAGGTGTTCGACGTCCAGACGCCCGCGCCGGGTCTGATCGTGCACCGCGCCAAGGTGGTACGCGGCGAGGTGCGTACCGGCGAGACCGGTCACGCCGAGGTCGACGTACGCCGCCGCCGCGCGATCTCCCGCTCGCACACCGCGACCCACCTGGTGCACCAGACGATGCGCAACTTCCTCGGCGAGTCGGCGACCCAGGCCGGTTCGCTGAACGCGCCGGGGCGACTGCGGTTCGACTTCAACACCCCGTCGGCGGTGCCGCCGACGGTGCTCGCCGACGTGGAGCAGCAGGTCAACGAGGTGCTGCTGCACGACCTCGAGGTGCACGCCTTCATCACCACGCTCGAAGCGGCCCGCAAGCTCGGCGCGATGGCGCTGTTCGGCGAGAAGTACGGCAACGAGGTCCGGGTCGTCGAGGTCGGCGACTACGCCCGCGAGCTGTGCGGCGGCACCCACGTCGACCGCAGCGGTCAGCTCGGCCTGGTCAAGCTGCTGTCGGAGTCCTCCATCGGTTCCGGGATCCGCCGGGTCGAGGCGCTGGTCGGGATCGACGCGTTCAACTTCCTGGCCACGGAGCACGTACTGGTCGCTCGGCTGGCGGACCTGTTCCGGGTGCCGTCCGACCGGGTCGCCGACCGGGTGGAACAGACCGTGGCGCAGCTGCGCGACGCCGAGAAGGAGCTGGCCCAGCTGCGTGCCCAGATGGTGCTCGCCGGTGCCGCCACCCTCGCCGCCGGAGCCCGCGACGTCGCGGGGACGGCGTACGTGGCGACCGAGGCGCCCGAGGGTACGGGTGGCAACGACGTACGGACCTTGGCGCAGGAGATCCGGGGGAAGCTGGACCGGGGACGCCCGGGTGTGGTCGCCGTGGCCGCCCGCGCCAACGGCAAGACCTCGCTCGTGGTCGCCGTCAACGGCAGGGCACGCGACGTCGGGCTGTCCGCGAAGGAGCTGGTGAAGACCGCGCTGTCCGGACGGGGCGGCGGCAACGACGACGTGGCGCAGGGCGGCGGGCTGCCCGCCGACCAGGCCCCGGTCGTGCTCGCCGCCGTGGAGCAGCTCGTCGCGAAGGCGGCAACCTCCTGACCCACGAAACCCCCGCCCCCGGCCCGGCCCCCGCGGCCGGCCAGCCCAACGGCTCCGACACCCCTGCCGGCCAGGCCAACGGGACCGGCCCGCCGCCCGGCGACGCCGCGGACCAGGGCTGGGTACGGGGCGTACGGATCGCGGTCGACGTGGGCAAGGTGCGCATCGGACTGGCCGCGAGCGACCCCGACGGGCTGCTCGCCTCTCCGGTGCGTACCGTCGCGAGGGGAGCGGGCGGGGGCAGGCGCGGGACGGGCGGCAGCGCCGCGCCCAGAGCGGACCTCGCCGAGATCGCCGCCGTCGTCGCCGAGTACGAAGCCGTCGAGGTGATCGTGGGCCTGCCCGTCACTCTGGGTGGTCAAGAGCGCCAAGCCGCACAAGAAGTCCGTCAGTACGCCGAGCAACTTGCCCGGATAGTCGCACCGATCCCGGTTCGTCTCGCGGACGAGAGGATGTCGACCGTCGTCGCAACCCGTAGGCTGTCCGAGCGGGGGGTACGAGGGCGACGTCGCCGTACGGTCATCGACCAGGCGGCGGCCGTGGAGATCCTGCAAGGGTGGCTCGACGCTCACCGGAGGCGACCGGATGCTTGACCAGCTCGACCTCTTCGACGATCAGTCGACTCGGGCGGGCCGGCATCGCCGACGCCGTAAGGAAGGCGGCGGCGGCCGATCCGCGATCACGCTGGTGATCACCATCGTGATTCTCGGCCTGCTCGTGGTCGGCGGCTGGGTCGGCTTCACCAAGGTCCGCGACCTGCTGCAGGCGCCTGACTTCTCCGGCCCCGGCACCGGCAAGGTGACCGTGGTGGTGAAGACCGGTGACTACGCCAACGACATCGGCAACGAGCTGTACAAGAAGGGCGTCGTCAAGAGCGCCGCCGCGTTCGTCGAGGCCGCCGACGCGGACACCCGCAGCCGGGCGATCCAGCCGGGGGCGTACCAGCTGAAGAAGAAGATGCAGGCGAAGCTGGCGCTCGCCGCGCTGCTGGACCCGAAGAACAAGCTGGTCGACCGGGTGACCGTCCCGGAAGGACAGAGCAACGCGCGGACGTACAAGACGCTGTCGGACCGGCTGAAGATCCCGATCAAGGACTTCCAGGACCTGGACAAGCAGCCCAAGGAGTTCGGCATCGACGACTCCTGGTTCACCCGCAGCGACAAGAAGAAGGTGGCCCCGAGTCTGGAGGGCTTCCTCTACCCGTCCACGTACGAGTTCGACCCCGGCACCACGGCTGCGGAGGCGATCCAGCGGATGGTCGACAAGTTCCTCAGTGTGGCCGAGGAGCTGGACCTGCAGAACGCCGCGACGCAGAAGGGGATCACGCCGTACGACGCGCTGATCGTCGCGTCGCTCGGCGAGGCCGAGGTGATCCCGAAGGACCTGCCGAAGGCGACCCGGGTGATCTACAACCGGCTCAACTCCAAAGACGCGTGGATGCACAAGCTGCAGTTCGACTCCACCACCAACTACTGGCTGGAGAAGCAGGGCAAGGCGCGCAAGGACTCGTCCGGGTTGAGCCACGCCGAGCTGAACGATCCGAAGAACCCGTACAGCACGCACGCGCATGCCGGCCTACCGCCGGGGCCGATCGGCAACCCGAGCAAGGCCGCGCTGCAGGCGGCGGTGAATCCTGCGAAGGGCAAGTGGCTGTTCTTCGTGGCGATCGACTCCGACGGCAGTTCCGCGTTCGCCGTGACGCTGGCCGAGCACGAGCGCAACATCGCGGTGTGCAAGAAACGGCACCTCGGCTGCTGATGTCGAGCACACCACGGGGGTCCGGCTCGGCGCGCCGGGCGGCGGTGCTCGGGAAGCCGATCGCGCATTCGCTCTCGCCGGTGATCCACAACGCGGGCTACGCGGCCGCCGGGTTGGCCGACTGGTCGTACGGCGCCCACGAATGCGCCGAGCAGGAGCTGGCCGGGTTCGTCGCCACGCTGGGCCCGGAGTGGGCCGGCCTGTCACTGACCATGCCGCTGAAGGAGGTCGCACTCACCGTCGCCGACCAGGCATCCGAGATCGCCACCACCCTCGGCGCCGCGAACACCCTGCACCGCCGCGACACCGACTGGTACGCCGAGAACACCGACGCCTCCGGCATGGTCGACGCGCTGCGTGACGCCGGCGTGACCGCGGCCGAGCGGATGACTGTGCTCGGCGCTGGCGGCACCGCCCGGGCCGCGCTCGCCGCGGCTGCCGAACTCGGCGCCGAGGTCACGGTCCACGCCCGCCGCCCCGAGGCGATCGAGGACCTGCGCGGCGTCGCCGACGCGCTCGGCGTACCGCTGGCGGCGGCCGAGCTGACGCATTCGCCGGGCGGGACGGCGGCCGACGCCGAGCTGGCGGGCGGTGCCGCGGCCGATGCCGATCTGCTGATCTCGACGTTGCCGGCAGGGGCGGCCGACCCGATCGTGGCCTCGCTGGGGCTGCGGCCGGGTCTGGTCGTGTTCGAGGTGCTCTACCACCCGTGGCCCACGCCGCTGGTCGCCGCCGCCGAGGCGGCCGGGTGCACCGTGGTCGGCGGCCTCGACCTGCTGCTCGCCCAGGCGGTACGCCAGTTCGAGCTGTTCACCGGCGTACCGGCGCCGGTACCGGCGATGCGCGACGCGCTGCACGCCGCCGCCCGATGACCCTGCCCGCGGCGCTGGCCGGCGCCGTTGTGGGTGCGGCCAGCGGTCCGCTGCTGCTCTCCGCCGCTTCCCGATTCCCGGGAGTACGCCGTGACCGTCACCGCCGTACCACAGTGTCCGTCGCCGCCGGCGTCGTCCTCGCCGCACTCTGCGCCCGACTGATCCCCGACCCCCACGACCGGTACGCCGTGCCGGCCTTCGCCGCGCTGGCCGCCGTCGGAGTCGTCCTCGCCGTGGTCGACTGGGACACCCGCCGGCTTCCGGACGCGATCACCTTGCCGGCGTACCCCCTGGTGGTGGGGTTGTTGGCGGTGGGGAGCTGGCTGGCGGGTGACTGGCCCGGGTTGCTGCGGGCCGCTCTGGCCGGCGCCGGCGCACTGACCCTGTACGGCGCACTCGCCTTCGCCGCGCCGCGCGGCCTCGGCTTCGGAGACGTGAAGCTCGCCGGCCTGCTCGGCTCGGCGCTGGGTTGGCTGTCCTGGACCGCCGCGGTGGTGGGTGTGGCACTGGGATTCCTGATCGGCGGGGTGGTCAGCCTGGTGCTGCTGGCGCTGCGCAGAGCGTCACTGCGCACCGAGTTGCCGTACGGTCCCTGGATGCTCGTCGGGGCCTGGCTGGCCGTACTCGTCGGTGACCGGCTGGCGTGGCTCTACCTCGCCTGGTGACTCCGTCCGATCTTCGGGATCCGGTACGGGCTGCCCAGCGCCGGACGAACTGAGCGTGACAGACTACGCCCGTGCTGCGATGGCTGACTGCGGGCGAGTCACACGGTCCCGCGCTGGTGGCGATCCTCGAGGGCGTACCTGCCGGGGTCGAGTTCACCAGCTCCGATGTCGTACGGGAACTGGCCCGGCGCCGGCTCGGCTACGGCCGGGGCGCCCGGATGAAGTTCGAGCAGGACGAGGTCGAGATCGTCGGCGGGCTGCGCCACGGGGTGACCCTGGGTAGCCCGGTGGCGATCCGGGTCGGCAACACCGAGTGGCCCAAGTGGGAGCTGGTGATGGCCGCCGATCCAGTCGACCCGGAGGAGTTGGCGAGCCTGGCCCGAAACGCGCCGCTCACCCGGCCCCGGCCGGGTCACGCCGACCTCGCCGGCATGCAGAAGTACGGCCACACCGACGCCCGCCCGATCCTGGAACGCGCCAGCGCCCGGGAGACCGCCGCCCGCTGCTCCGTCGGTACGGTCGCCAAGTCGATGCTGCGCCAGGCGCTCGGCATCGAGATCGTCTCCCACGTGGTGGAGCTGGGGCCGGTGCAGGTGAAGCCGGGCACGCTGCCGTCGCCCGCCGACGCGGAGGCGGTCGACGCCGATCCGCTGCGCTGCTTCGACCCCGACGCGAGCGCCCGGATGGTCGCCGAAGTCGACGCCGCGAAGGCGGACTCCGACACCCTCGGCGGCGTCGTCGAGGTGATCGCGTACGGGGTGCCGCCGGGGCTGGGCAGTCACGTGCAGTGGGACCGCAAGCTCGACGCCCGGCTGGCCGCCGCGCTGATGTCGATCCAGGCGATCAAGGGTGTGGAGATCGGCGATGCCTTCACCCAGGCGCGCTCGCGCGGTTCGGCGGCGCACGACGAGATCGTGCCGACTCCGGACGGCGTGAGGCGGGTGACCGACCGGGCCGGTGGCCTGGAAGGCGGCATCACCACCGGAGAGCCGGTACGCGTCCGTGCCGCCATGAAGCCGATCTCGTCGTTGACCCGCCCGCTGTCGACCATCGACGTGACCACGGGTGCGGCGGCCGAGGCGATCAACCAGCGGTCGGACGTGTGTGCCGTACCGGCGGCGGCGGTGGTGGCCGAGGCGATGGTGGCGCTGGTGCTCGGGGACGCGGCGCTGGAGAAGTTCGGCGGCGACTCGGTGGCCGAGATCCGGCGCAACGCCGAGGCGTACCGGGAGAACCTGATCATCCGATGAGCGAGCCTGAGGCCGGCGCTGCCGCGGCCGGTGCCCGGAGGACCGCGCCGGTGGCGGTGTTGATCGGGCCACCCGGATCCGGGAAGACCAGCGTGGGGCAGGTGCTGGCGCGGCGGCTCGGGGTGACGTTCCGGGACGCCGACGCCGACATCGAACGGCTGGCCGGCAAGCCGATCCCGGAGATCTTCGTCGACGACGGCGAACCGCATTTCCGTACGTTGGAGGCCGAGGCGGTGACGGCGGCGCTGGCCGGCCACGACGGCGTACTGGCGCTGGGTGGTGGGGCGATCATGACGCCGGCGGTCGCTGACGCGCTGGCCGGGCACCGGGTGGTCTACCTGTCCGTGGACCTCGGCGAGGCGGTGAAGCGGGTCGGGCTCGGTGCCGGCCGGCCGTTGCTGCAGGTGAACCCGCGCGCCCAGCTGCGGCACCTGATGGAGCTGCGGCGGCCGCACTACGAGCGGCTGGCGTCGTTCACCGTCGAGACGAGTGGGCGTACCGTCGAGCAGATTGTGGCCGAGATCGTGACAGGAATCGAGGCGCCGTGACCCGGATCGAGGTGGGCGGCGAACGGCCGTACCCGGTGCTGGTGGGCGACGACCTGCTCGCCGGCCTGCCGGAGCTGCTGCCCGGCGGTGTGGCCCAGGCGGCGGTGATCGCCGCGCCTCCGGTCAACGCGATCGCGCAGCGGGTCGCCGAGCGGCTGGCCGCCGCCGGGATCAAGCCGGTGCCGATCGACGTACCGGACGCGGAGAAGGCCAAGACGTTCGCGGTCGCGGAGCACTGCTGGGAGACGCTCGGCCGGGCCGGGTTCACCCGCTCCGACGCCGTGGTCGGTGTGGGCGGCGGGGCGGTCACGGACCTCGCCGGCTTCGTCGCCGCCTGTTGGCTGCGGGGTACGCCCGTCCTGCAGGTCCCCACCAACGTGCTCGGCATGGTGGACGCCGCCGTGGGTGGCAAGACCGGTGTGAACACCGCCGCCGGCAAGAACCTGGTCGGCGCGTTCCACCCGCCCGTCGCGGTGCTGTGTGACCTGTCGGCGCTGCGTACGCTGCCGGCGGACGAGCTGGTGGCGGGGCTGGCCGAGGTGGTCAAGTGCGGGTTCATCGCCGATCCGGCGATCCTGGACCTGATCGAATCGGAGCCGGCGGCGGCGGTCGACCCGGCGTCGTCGGTGCTGCGGGAGCTGATCGAGCGGTCGATCCAGGTGAAGGCCGACGTGGTGACCGCCGACCTGCGCGAGTCGTCGCTGCGGGAGATCCTCAACTACGGCCACACCCTGGGCCACGCGATCGAGAAGGTGGAGTCGTACCGGTGGCGGCACGGTCACGCCGTCTCGGTCGGACTCGGGTACGCGGGCGCGCTGTCCCGGCTCGCCGGTCGCCTCGACGCCGGCACCGCTGACCGGCACCGCCGGGTGCTGGACCTGCTCGGCCTGCCCACCGGCTACCGCGCCGACGCCTGGGACGACCTGTACGCCGCGATGCGCGTGGACAAGAAGGCCCGCGGCTCTACCCTGAGATTCGTGGTGCTGGACGATCTCGCCAAACCGGGCATCCTCGCCGACCCGGACCCCGACCTGCTGCGCGCCGCGTTCGCGGAGGTGGCACTGTGAGCGCGAGGAGTGAGCTTGCGAGCCCCGCAGTCGCGAACGAAGGGCGAGCAGAGTGAAGGTGTACGTGCTCAACGGCCCCAACCTCGGCCGGCTCGGCACCCGCGAGCCGTCCGTGTACGGCTCGACCAGCTACGCCGACCTGGTCGCGCTGTGCGAGACGACGGCCAAGGAGTTCGGCCTCGACGTCGACGTACGGCAGACCGACGCCGAGCACGAGTTGCTGGGCTGGCTGCACCACGCCGCCGACGAGGGCGCCGCGGTGGTGCTGAACGCCGCCGCCTGGACCCACACCTCCGTCGCCGTACGCGACGCCTGCGCCCAGCTCACCGGGCCGCTGATCGAGGTGCACATCTCCAACGTGCACGCCCGCGAGGAGTTCCGGCACCACTCGTACCTCTCCGCGGTGGCGACCGGTGTGATCGTCGGGCTCGGCATCGACGGCTACCGGTTGGCGTTGGAGCATCTGGCGCGCCGGTAGCGTAGACTCGCTCGGGTTTGCCCCCGCTGATCCGTGACGAGACGAAAGAGACGCGTACCCGCATGGCCACCACGAACGACCTGAAGAACGGCATGGTGCTCAACCTCGAAGGTGGGCTGTGGAGTGTCGTGGAGTTCCAGCACGTCAAGCCGGGTAAGGGCGGCGCGTTCGTCCGGACCACGCTGAAGAACGTGCTCTCCGGCAAGGTGGTGGACAAGACCTTCAACGCCGGTACGAAGGTGGAGACCGCGACCGTCGACAAGCGGACGTTCCAGTACCTCTACCCGGACGGCGACGACTTCGTCTTCATGGACCTCGGCACGTACGACCAGATCCACGTCACCGGTGACACCGTCGGCGACGCGTCGAAGTACCTGCTCCCCGAGGCCGAAGTCGTGATCGGGGTCCACGAGGGCACCCCGTTGTACGTGGAGCTGCCGGCCAGCGTGGTGCTCGCGGTGACGTACACCGAGCCGGGGCTGCAGGGCGACCGTTCCAGCGGCGGCACCAAGCCGGCGACCGTGGAGACCGGCTCCAACGTCGCGGTCCCGCTGTTCATCAACCAGGGCGAGAAGATCAAGGTCGACACCCGCGACGGCCGCTACATCAGCCGGGCCTGAGGCGTGCCCAGCGTGACCGAAGGGCCGCCCCGCAAGATCGTTCCGGCTCGACGGAAGGCCCGCAAACGCGCCGTCGACGTGCTGTACGAGTCGGAGATGCGCGACGCCGACACGCTCGAGGTGCTCCGGGTCCGGGTCGCCCGGGCGGAGCCGCCGATCTCCGAGTACACCGCGAACCTGGTCGAGGGCGTGGTCGAGCACCGGGCGCGGATCGACGAGTTGCTCTCCGAGTACTCGACCGACTGGACCCTGGACCGGATGCCGCCGGTGGACCGCAACATCCTCCGGGTGGCGGTGTACGAGCTGCTCTGGTGCGACGACATCGACACCCCGGTCGCGATCACCGAGGCGGTGGAGTTGGCGAAGTCGCTGTCCACCGACGACTCGCCACGCTTCGTGAACGGTCTGCTGGACCGGCTGGCGAACCAAGCCACGCCGTGATCATCCGGGAGGCGGTCAGCGCGGATCTGCCCGCGGTCGTCGCCCTGCTCGCCGACGACGTGCTCGGCAAAGCCCGGAACTTCGCGGTGGTCGACGAGAAGCTGGCCCTGTGGCGACAGAAGGACGAAAGCCCTCGAGCCGCCAGATGACTCGAGGGCTTCGACGTCTCAGCCGACCGCGTTCAGCCGACCGGTTTCAGCCGACTACGAGGGGAACCGGGACCGGGGGGACTCGGTCACCAGGACGCCGTACTCGGTGAGCTGCTCCACCAGGCCGGACGGCGAGGTGTCGTAGACGATCGCCAGCGCGCGCAGGTCGTCGGCCCGGATCGACAGCACCCGGCCGTTGTAGTCGCCACGCTGCAACTGGATGGCACGGGCGTACCGGGCCACCGGAGCGAGCTCGTCGACGGTGTGCTCGTACAGCTGCTCCAGGTCCAGGACGATCTTCCCGGCCGACTCCTGGCGGACTCCGCCGCCCTCCGGCAGCAGCTCCGCGACCGGAACCCGGTAGAACTCGGCCAGGTCGGAGAGCCGGGCCACGGTGACCGCGCGGTCGCCACGCTCGTACGAGCCGACGACGACGGCCTTCCATTTGCCACTCGACTTCTCCTCGACACCCTGCAGGGACAGGCCCTGCTGCTGGCGGATCGCGCGCAGACGGGCGCCGAGGGCTTTCGCGTACTCAGACGGCATGCGGAACACTCCCAGGTACGTAGCTAGGGCGGTGCCCCTAGCAGTCGCTACGGAGCGTGACGGTACGGGGAAATGCCACGGCCGGTCAAGCCCCGGTTACCGCTGCGTTATCGGAAACCAGGGCAAAACCGCAGGCCAAGCCCTAAGTACGTGACTTGGAGTACATCGTGTCCCGCCGGTTGCGCCGCGGGTCAGGGGTTACGCTGCAATTGTTTGAGCGCCGGAACCACGCGGCGTAGTCCGACGTCCTTTAACGACCCGTCCCGTGAGGCGGGGAAGGGGGTTCGGGATGACCGAACATGCGCACGGCCCTGCCCGAAATGGGCAGTTTTCCGCCGGCGGTAATGCCGCCACATCGGGCACCGCGGTCACTGCCGGTACCGACACCCAGGAGATCCTCACCCGGTCGGACATCGCCCGGATCGTGGACCGGATCGCCCATCAGATCCTCGAGAAGACCCGCGGCGCCGACGACACGGTGCTGCTCGGGATCCCGACCCGGGGCGCCCCGCTCGCCGTACGGCTGGCCGAGCGGATTCACACTTTCGAGTCGATCACCGTGCCGACCGGCACTCTGGACATCACGCTCTACCGGGACGACCTGCGGCTGCGCGGCACCCGGGCGCTCGGCCCCACGGAGGTGCCCGACGGCGGCATCGACGGCAAGCGGGTGATCCTGGTCGACGACGTGCTGTTCTCCGGGCGTACGGTCCGGGCCGCGCTCGACGCGCTCGCAGATCTCGGCCGGCCCAGCCAGGTGCAGCTCGCCGTACTGGTCGACCGGGGGCACCGGGAGCTGCCGATCCGGGCCGACTACGTCGGCAAGAACCTGCCCACCGCGCTCACCGAGTCGGTCAAGGTGCTGCTGAGCGAGATCGACGGCACCGACGCGGTGCTCCTCGAGAAGGGGGTACGGGCGAGCGCGAGGAGTGAGCTTGCGAGCCCCGCAGTCGCGAGCGAAAGGCAGGCACAGTCATGATCCGTCACCTGCTCTCGGCGTCCGACCTGGATCGCGACACCGCCACGCTGGTGCTGGACACCGCCGCGCAGATGGACGCCGCGATGGCCGGCCGGGAGGTCAAGAAGCTGCCCACACTGCGCGGCCGAACCGTGGTGAACCTGTTCTACGAGGACTCCACCCGTACCCGGATCTCGTTCGAGGCGGCGGCGAAGCGACTCTCCGCGGACGTGATCAACTTCGCGGCCAAGGGTTCCAGCGTGTCCAAGGGGGAGAGCCTCAAGGACACCGCGCTGACCCTGCAGGCGATGGGCGCCGACGCGGTGGTGATCCGGCATCCCGCCTCCGGGGCGCCGCACCGGCTCTCCCGCTGGGTCTCCGGCAGCGTGCTCAACGCCGGCGACGGTACGCACGAGCACCCGACCCAGGCGCTGCTGGACGCGTACACGATGCGGGACCGGATCGGGCGGCTCGAAGGGCTGCACGTGGTGATCGTGGGGGACGTGCTGCACAGCCGCGTCGCCCGGTCGAACGTCCTGCTGCTGCACACGCTCGGCGCCCACGTCACCCTGGTCGGCCCGCCCACGCTGCTTCCGGTCGGCGTCGGCGCCTGGCCGGCCCAGGTGTCGTACGACCTGGACGAGGTGCTGCCGAAGCAGGACGTGGTGATGATGCTGCGGGTGCAGCGGGAGCGGATGAACGACTCGTACTTCCCCTCGGCCCGCGAGTACGCCCGCCGGTACGGCATGGACGGCCAGCGCCTCGTCGCGCTGCCCGACCACGCGATCGTGATGCACCCCGGACCCATGAACCGGGGCATGGAGATCACCCCCGAGGTGGCCGACTCGCCGCGCTCCACCATCGTCGAGCAGGTCAGCAACGGGGTCAGCGTACGGATGGCGGTGCTCTACCTGATGCTCGGCGGACGCCCGGAGGAGGGCCAGTGAAGACACTCATCAAGGGCGCTCGGATTCTCGACGGCGACCCGGCGGACATCATCCTCGACGGCGGCGTGGTCGCCGAGGTCGGCGCAGGGCTCTCGGCGCGCGGTGCGACCACCGTCGACGCGGACGGGCTGGTCGCGCTGCCCGGGCTGGTGGACCTGCACACCCACCTGCGGGAACCTGGCCGGGAAGACGCGGAGACCGTGGAGACCGGCAGCCGGGCGGCGGCGCTCGGCGGCTACACCGCGGTGTGCGCGATGGCGAACACCGACCCGGTGGCGGACACCGCCGGCGTGGTGGAGCAGGTGTACCGGCTGGGTCAGGCGGCGGGGCTGGTCGACGTACAGCCGATCGGTGCGGTGAGCATCGGGCTGCGCGGCGAGCAGATGGCCGAGCTGGGCGCGATGGCGACCTCCGCGGCGACCGTACGGATCTTCTCCGACGACGGGCACTGCGTCTCCGACCCCCGGCTGATGCGCCGCGCCCTGGAGTACGTCAAGGCGTTCGACGGGGTGATCGCGCAGCACGCCGAGGAGCCCCGGCTCACCCTCGAGGCGCAGATGCACGAAGCGGAGGAGTCGGCCCGGCTCGGGCTCACCGGCTGGCCGGCGGTGGCCGAGGAGGCGATCATCGCCCGGGACGCGCTGCTCGCCGGGCACGTCGGCAGCCGGCTGCACATCTGCCACGTGTCGACCGCCGGCAGCGTGGAGATCCTGCGCTGGGCGAAGAGCAAGGGCTGGCGGGTAACCGCCGAGGTCACCCCGCACCATCTGCTCCTCACCGACACCCACGTCGGCTGCGGCCACGACGGGCGCCCCGGCAGCTACGACCCGGTGTTCAAGGTCAACCCGCCGCTGCGTACGTCCGACGACGTGGCAGCGCTGCGGGAAGCGCTGGTCGACGGCACGATCGACATCGTGGCCACCGACCACGCCCCGCACACCGTGGAGGACAAGGAGTGCGAGTGGGCGTACGCCCGTCCCGGGATGCTGGGCCTCGAGACCGCCCTTTCGGTGGTACGGCACGCCGTCGGTGACGCGCTGAGCTGGGACGACCTGGCGGAGCGGATGTCCCGCAGGCCGGCCCGGATCGCGGGACTCGACGACCATGGGCACGATCCCGCCCCCGGCGTACCCGCGAACCTGACCCTCGTCGACCCGGCGGCACGCTGGACAGTGGACCCGACGGAGCTCGCCAGCCGCAGCCGGAACACGCCGTACGAGGGGCTCACCCTGCCGGGGCGGGTGGTCGCCACGTTCCTGCGCGGTGAGCCGACCGTACTCGACGGGAAGGCCGTCAGATGACGCGGGCGATCCTGGTCCTCGAAGACGGCCGGAGCTTCCGGGGCGAGGCGTACGGCGCGGTGGGGGAGACCTTCGGCGAGGCGGTGTTCGCCACGGGGATGACCGGCTACCAGGAGACGTTGACCGATCCGTCGTACCACCGGCAGGTCGTGGCGCAGACGGCGCCGCACATCGGGAACACCGGATGGAACGACGAGGACGACGAGTCGAGCCGTATCTGGGTCTCCGGGTACGTGGTCCGCGACCCGGCCCGTACCCCCTCCAACTGGCGATCGAAGCGCTCGTTGGGTGAGGAGCTGGACCGGCAGGGGGTGGTCGGGATCAGCGGGATCGACACCCGGGCGCTGACCCGGCACCTGCGGGAACGCGGCGCGATGCGGGTGGGGGTGTCCAGTGTGGAGACCAGCCCCGAATCACTGCGGGCCAGGGTGCTGGCGCAGCCGGCGATGGAGGGCGCCAATCTGGTCGGCGAGGTCACTACGCAGGCGACCTACACGGTCGACGCCGTCGGGGAGCACAAGCTGACCGTCGCGGCGATCGACCTGGGGATCAAGCGGAACACGCCGCGCCGGATGGCCGAGCGGGGCATCACCACGCACGTACTGCCGGCCACAGCGCCGATCGAGGACGTGACGGCGGTGCGGCCGGACGCGGTGTTCCTCTCCAACGGGCCGGGCGACCCGGCGACCGCCGAGGTCCAGGTGGCGCTCACCCGCGAGGTGCTGCGGCGTGGGATTCCCTTGTTCGGGATCTGCTTCGGCAACCAGGTGCTGGGCCGGGCCCTGGGTTTCGGTACGTACAAGCTCAAGTACGGCCACCGCGGCATCAACCAGCCTGTCATGGACCGGGTGACCGGCAAGGTCGAGGTCACCGCCCACAACCACGGTTTCGCGGTCGACGCCCCTCGTGACGGTGTCGCCGACACCGAGTTCGGCGCGGTCGAGGTGAGCCACGTCTGCCTCAACGACGGTGTGGTCGAGGGACTGCGGTGCCTCGACGTACCCGCGTTCTCGGTGCAGTACCACCCGGAGGCGGCGGCCGGACCGCACGACGCCGACTACCTGTTCGATCGGCTGGTCGAGTTGATCGGAGCGAAGCGTGCCTAAGCGCGACGACATCAAGCACGTGCTGGTGATCGGCTCCGGGCCGATCGTGATCGGGCAGGCGTGCGAGTTCGACTACTCCGGCACCCAGGCCTGCCGGGTGCTCCGCTCGGAGGGCGTCCGGGTCAGCCTGGTCAACTCCAACCCGGCCACGATCATGACCGACCCCGAGTTCGCCGACGCCACGTACGTCGAACCGATCACCCCGGAGTACGTCGAGAAGGTGATCGCCGCCGAGCGGCCGGACTCGCTGCTGCCCACCCTGGGCGGCCAGACGGCGCTGAACACCGCCGTGGCGCTGCACGAGGCCGGCGTCCTCGACAAGTACGGCGTACGCCTGATCGGCGCCGACATCGACGCGATCCAGCGCGGCGAGGACCGGCAGAAGTTCAAGCAGACGGTCCGAGCCGTCGGCGGCGAGGTGCCGCGCAGCGAGGTCTGCCACTCGATGGACGAGGTACGGACCGCCGTCGCGGAGCTCGGCCTGCCGGTCGTGATCCGCCCCAGCTTCACGATGGGCGGCCTCGGTTCCGGCATGGCGCACACCGCCGAGGACGTCGACCGGATCGCCGGTACGGGCCTCGCGGAGAGCCCGGTCACCGAGGTGCTGATCGAGGAGAGCGTGCTCGGCTGGAAGGAGTACGAGCTCGAGCTGATGCGCGACCACCACGACAACGTGGTGGTGGTCTGCTCGATCGAGAACGTCGACCCGATGGGGGTGCACACCGGGGACAGCGTGACGGTGGCGCCCGCGATGACGCTTACAGACCGTGAGTACCAGCGGATGCGGGACCTGGGGATCGCCGTACTGCGCGAGGTCGGGGTGGACACCGGCGGGTGCAACATCCAGTTCGCCGTACATCCCGAAACCGGGCGGCTCGTGGTGATCGAGATGAACCCGCGGGTGTCCCGGTCTTCGGCGCTGGCGTCGAAGGCGACCGGGTTCCCGATCGCGAAGATCGCCGCGAAACTCGCGATCGGCTACACCCTCGACGAGATCGACAACGACATCACCCGCGCCACCCCGGCCTGCTTCGAGCCGACCCTGGACTACGTCGTGGTGAAGGTGCCGCGGTTCGCGTTCGAGAAGTTCCCCGGCGCGGATCCGGAGCTGACCACGACGATGAAGTCGGTCGGCGAGGCGATGGCGCTGGGCCGCAACTTCCCCGAGGCGCTCGGCAAGGCGCTCCGGTCCATGGAGAAGACCTCGGGCGAGTTCGCGTTCGGGCCGGTGTCGGCTGAGGTCGCCGGAGCTGCGCCGCACGCCGCTGACCTGCTGAAACGCTGCCGGGTGCCGCATGACAGCCGGCTCAGGACTGTCCAGCTGGCGCTGTCTGCCGGCGCCACGATCGAGCAGGTCCACGAGGCCACCGCGATCGACCCCTGGTTCCTGGACCAGATCGTGGCGGTCAACGAGGCGGCGGCCGAGCTCGCCGGCCGCGACCTCGCCTCGCTCGAGGAGACAGAGCTGAGAGCGGCCAAGCGCACGGGGTTGTCCGACCGCCAGCTCGGCGAGCTCCTCGGTTCCTCCGAAGCGGGGGTACGCCAGCGGCGGCTGGCGCTCGGCGTGCGGCCGGTCTACAAGACGGTCGACACGTGCGCGGCGGAGTTCGCGGCGGCCACGCCGTACCACTATTCGAGTTACGACGAGGAGACCGAGGTGGCGGGCAGCGACCGTCCCAAGGTGGTCATCCTCGGGTCGGGGCCGAACCGGATCGGGCAGGGAATCGAATTCGACTACTCGTGCGTACACGCTGTGATGGCGTTGCGTGACGCCGGTTTCGAAACGGTGATGGTCAACTGCAACCCGGAGACCGTCTCGACCGACTACGACACGGCCGACCGGCTGTACTTCGAGCCGCTCACCTTCGAGGACGTGCTCGAGGTGATCCACGCCGAGGACAGTTCCGGCAAGGCGGCCGGCGGTCCGGGTGTGGTCGGCGTGATCGTGCAGCTCGGCGGCCAGACCCCGCTCGGGCTGGCCTCGCGCCTCACGGCAGCAGGCGTGCCCATCGCCGGAACCACGTTCGAGGCAATCCATCTCGCCGAGGAGCGGGGCGCGTTCGGCCGGCTGCTCGCCGAGGCGGGCCTGCCCGCTCCGAAACACGGCACCGCCACCTCGTACGCCGAGGCGAAGGCGATCGCCGACGAGATCGGCTACCCGGTGCTGGTACGGCCCAGCTACGTACTCGGCGGCCGCGGCATGGAGATCGTGTACGACGACGAGACCCTCCACGGCTACATACAGCGGGCCACCGCGGTCAGCCCCGAGCACCCGGTGCTGGTGGACCGCTTCCTCGACGACGCGATCGAGATTGATGTGGACGCGCTCTGCGACCACACCGGCGAGGTCTACCTCGGCGGCGTGATGGAGCACATCGAGGAGGCCGGGATCCATTCCGGCGACTCGGCGTGCGCGCTGCCGCCGATCACGCTCACCGACCGCAACCTCGCGCAGGTGCGGGACTACACCCAGAAGCTGGCCCGCGGCATCGGCGTACGGGGCCTGCTCAACGTCCAGTACGCCCTCAAGGACGACCAGCTGTACGTCCTGGAAGCCAACCCCCGGGCGAGCCGTACGGTGCCGTTCGTGTCGAAGGCGACCGCGGTGCCGCTGGCGAAGGCGGCCGCCCGGATCATGCTCGGCGCCACGATCGCGCAGCTGCGGGCCGAAGGGATGCTGCTCGCCGACGGCGACGGCGGGAACCTGCCCGACGGGGCGCCGATCGCGGTGAAGGAGGCGGTGCTGCCGTTCAAGCGGTTCCGTACCCGCGAAGGTCACGGCATCGACTCGCTGCTCGGCCCCGAGATGAAGTCCACCGGCGAGGTGATGGGCATCGACTTCGCCTTCGGCCACGCGTACGCGAAGTCGCAGGCGGCCGCGTACGGCTCGCTGCCCACGTCCGGGAAGGTGCTGGTCACCCTCGCCGACCGGGACAAACGCTCGATGATCTTCCCGGTGAAGCGCCTGGCGGACCTGGGTTTCGAGGTGCTCGCCACGGCCGGTACGGCGCACCTGCTCCGCCGCCACGGGATCGCCTGCCGGACCGTACCGAAGCATTTCGAGCACGGCGCGCAGAACACCGTGGAGCTGATCGAAGCCGGTGAGATCGACCTGGTGATCAACACGCCCCACGGCTCCACCGGCCCCCGCATCGACGGGTACGAGATCCGCAGCGCCGCCGTAGCCACCGACACTCCCTGCATCACCACCGTGCAGGGCGCGGCCGCGGCGGTGATGGGCATCGAGGCGCAGATCCGGGGCGACCTGCAGGTGCGGTCACTGCAGCGACTGCACGCCGTGGCGCGGCCCCAGGGAGCCTCGTGAACCTCTACCGGGCCGCCCGCCCGCTGCTGTTCCGGGTCGCCGGGAGCGACCCCGAGGACGCTCACGCATGGACCCTGAAACGACTGGAGCGGCTCTCCCGGTGGCCCCGGGCGCTCTCGCTACTACGCCGCCGTTACGCGCCTGAGGGAGCCGCACGGACGGTTTTCGGGATCCGGTTCCCGACGCCGGTCGGACTCGCCGCCGGCGCCGACAAGAACGGCGTGGCGCTGCCGGCCTGGCCGGCGTTCGGCTTCGGCTTCACCGAGGTCGGCACCGTCACCCGGTACGCCCAGCCCGGCAACCCGAGACCGCGGCTGTTCCGGCTGGTCGACAGCCAAGCGATCGTCAACCGGATGGGTTTCAACAACCACGGGGCCGAGGCCCTCGCCGCCCGACTCGCCGCCACCGGCCCACTGCCGACGCCACTCGGCATCAGCCTCGGCAAGTCCAAGATCACGCCCCTCGACGACGCCGTGGCCGACTATGTCGGTTCGTTGAAGATCCTCTACAGGTACGGCGACTACTTCGCCGTCAACGTCAGTTCGCCGAACACCCCGGGGCTGCGGGAGCTGCAGGACCGGGCACACCTGACCGAACTGATCGCCGCGCTGCGCGCCGAAGCACAGGCACAGGCCGGCGACGGACCGGCCAAGCCGCTGCTGGTCAAGCTCGCCCCCGACCTGACCGACGAGGCGATCGGGGATCTGTTGCAGGTCTGCACCGACCACGGGGTGGCCGGCGTGATCGCTGTGAACACCACCGTCGGGCGGGACGGCATCGCCCCCACTGACGCCGCGGCCGCGGCGGAGTCCGGCGGCCTGTCGGGTCGGCCGCTGACCCGGCGCGCCCTCGACGTTGTCCGGTTCGTGTGTCGTGAAACGGCGGGACGGCTGCCGGTCGTCGGAGTCGGCGGGATCCTGGACGTGACCGACGGCCTGCGGATGCTGGACGCCGGCGCCGACCTGGTCCAGCTCTACACCGGCCTGGTCTACCGCGGTCCCGGCCTGGTACGGGCCCTCAACCGCGCGGCCGCCGGACTGGCCGCGGAAGATCTCGAAGCCGTATCGAATCGGATGCAACCGGATGGTGAGGGGCTGCGTCGACATGAATGAGACCCGGGAGGAACCGATGGCAGACCTGACATTCGGCGCGCGGCTGCGGCGGGCCATGGACAAACGCGGCCCGCTGTGCGTCGGCATCGACCCGCACGGCCAGCTGCTCAACAGCTGGGGCCTGGCCACCGACGTCGCCGGGCTGGAGAAGTTCAGCCGTACGGTGGTGGCGGCGCTGGGGGAGCGGGTGGCCGTGTTCAAGCCGCAGAGCGCGTTCTTCGAGCGGTTCGGCTCCGCCGGGATCAGGGTGCTCGAGAAGGTGGTCTCCGAGGCGCGGGACGCCGGCGCGCTGGTGCTGCTCGACGTCAAGCGGGGCGACATCGGCTCCACCATGCAGGCGTACGCCCACGCGTACCTGGACCCCGCCAGTCCGCTCGGCGTGGACGCCGTGACCGCGAGCCCGTACCTGGGGTTCGGGTCGCTGAGCCCGATGATCGACATCGCGATGGCGCACCGGTGCGGCGTGTTCGTGCTGGCCCTGACGTCGAACCCGGAGGGTGCCTCGGTGCAGCACGCGCGTACCCCCGACGGCCGTACGGTGGCGCAGACCGTCATCGACGAGGTCGCGCACCTCAACCGGGACGCGAAGTCGCTCGGCTCGATCGGCCTGGTCGTCGGCGCCACGGTCGGCGACACCGGCCACGACCTTTCGAAGGTACGAGGACCCCTGCTGGCCCCCGGGCTGGGCACCCAGGGCGGCACCCCCGAGGACCTCCGTACGGTCTTCGCCGACGCGCTGCCGTGGGTGTTGCCGGCGTACTCCCGGGAGGTGCTCAAGCACGGTCCGAGCCTCGCCGGACTGCGGGACGCCGCCACGAAGGTCGGCCGGGCATGCCGTACGGCGCTGGGCTACCCGGAGCTGTGAGGCTGGCGCCGCGCGGCATCGAGTGATGTAGTTCATGTGTAGCTGCCGTACCGTGTCGCCTTTTTCAGGATTTGGGAGCCTCCCGGTGCCCGGCGGACCGTGCCACAGCGGGTCTGGCGGGAAATCGGTGGCGCGGCGGCGTTGCCGCCGGGGCGGGTAGCCCAGTAGGTTTCCCGCGCCGGGGGTTGTATCGGATCATTGACCGGTTCGACGCACCGCCCTCGACTAATCGCAGTGGCTTCACACCCAAGAGGAGATCTTCGTGCCGCTCCCGTCGCTCAGCCCCGAGCAGCGTGCCGCCGCCCTGGAAAAGGCGGCCGCAGCCCGGAAGGCCCGCGCAGAGCTCAAGGACAAGCTCAAGCAGGGGGAGATGACGTTCGGCGACGTGCTCGCCCGCGCCGACGTCGAGGAAGTGATCGGCAAGCTCAAGGTGGCGTCGGTTCTCGAGGCGCTGCCGGGCATCGGCAAGGTACGCGCTTCGCAGATCATGGAGCGCCTGAACATCGCCGCCAGCCGCCGGCTGCGCGGTCTCGGGGAGCACCAGCGCAGGCTGCTGCTGTCCGAGTTCGGCGAGGCCAAGTAGCGGCGCGGGCGAGGTTCGCTACGTCGACGGGGCGGGCGTCAGGTAGAAACAAGCAGTGACCGTTGAACACCGACGCCCGTCCGGACCCTCCGACTCGCGCCTGATCGTGCTCTCCGGCCCCTCAGGCGTCGGCAAGGGCAGTGTCGTCACGCTGCTGCGGGACAGGTACCCGTCGGTGTGGTTGTCCGTCTCGGTGACCACCCGCAAACCCAGGCCGGACGAGATCGACGGTCTGCACTACCACTTCGTCGACCGGCCCACGTACGACAAGATGGTCGCCGACGGCGAGTTGCTCGAGTGGGCCGAGTACGCGGGCAACTGTTACGGCACCCCCCGGGCCCCGGTGCAGCGGCGACTCGCCGAAGGCAAGCCGGCGCTGCTGGAGATCGACCTGCAGGGCGCCCGCCAGGTACGCGCCGCGATGCCAGAGTCGCTGCTGGTGTTCCTCGCCCCGCCCAGCTGGGACGAGTTGAAGCGCCGGTTGATCGGGCGCGGCACCGAGGATCCGGAGACGATCCGGCGCCGGCTCGAGCTGGCGCAGGCGGAGCTGGCAGCCGAGCCGGAGTTCGACCACACGATTGTCAACCACTCTGTGCAACAAGCCACAGAGGAGCTGCTAGGCTTGCTCGGTTCGTCTGTCAAGACTCCTGTCATCCAATCCAGGCCCAGAGGTTGATTCGCGTGTCCGGCACAGTTGCCAGCCCTGAAGGCATCACCAACCCCCCCATCGACCAGCTTCTGGAGAAGACTCCGTCGAAGTACGCGCTGGTCATCTTCGCGGCCAAGCGTGCCCGCCAGATCAACGCGTACTACAGCCAGCTCGGCGAGGGCCTGCTGGAGTACGTCGGCCCGCTGGTGGAGACCACTCCGCAGGAGAAGGCGCTCTCCATCGCGATGCGCGAGATCAACGCCGGTCTGCTGACGTACGAGCAGGTCGAGGGCCAGTAGCCCGCGCCGCTTTGTCCCCCGGGGATCGTTTTCCTGACTCTGGGTGATGACACGGTCAAGAACTGTTCACATCCCGGCAATCGGTCAGGCGTCAAGATCGCCATAGGCTGGTGCCCATGTGTGCGCTGCTCGCGGTGGATCCGGTCTCGGTTGATCAGCTCACCGTCAGGTGGCGCGGCGTCGCGTACCCCGCCAGTCCCGTCGCGGACGGGGCCGCCTTCGAGTTGCTGGCCAGCCAACCCGCACCGGGCTGGCTGCCGCACGCGGGTGAGGGTTACCGCCGCTACGTTCACGCGACCGAGATCGACGGCCTGAGCGGACCCGCGCCGACGCCACCGGATCGGCAGCTCATGGTGCCGCTGCGCCGGTCGCTCACCCCGGACACGGTGCACCGGCTCAGCCAGCGGGGCACCACCACTCCGGACGAGACCGCCGTGCTGCGGGCGGTACGCGAGTCCGCCGCGATCCGGTGCGGCACCCGCATGGCCAAGCCGATCCGGCCGGAGCAGGTCGCGGCGTACCTGTCCGGCGCGGCCCTGATCCGGGGCTTCTGCTACCGGCGGTACGACGTCGCCCACCTCCGCTCGCCGCAGCAGCTCGCCGTGCTCGGCGTCGCAGAATCGACCGCGGACGTGTGCTTCTCGCTGCGCTGGCGCGCGACAGACGCCGCCGACTACGAGGTGCCGTGGGGCGACGCGTACCGGGGACTGCTCGAGATGCCGGCCTCGCAACGGGTCGGACCGCCGGTGCTGGGCGGCGGTTTCGCGTACAGCAACGATCACCTGATTCCCGAGTACGTCACCGCCGGCTTCGCCGATCTGCCGCTGCCGTTGCACACCGAGATCGTCGCCCACCTGGAGGACGGCGCCGAGGTGCCGCTGTTCCGCTACCTCGCCGAACACATGTGGTCCCGGGTGGCGAACCGGCGCCTGGACCACCTCGTCGCCCGGATCCCCGGGATTGCCGCCAGTCAGCAGTTCCACCCGATCCGGGCCACCCCGGCCACCCGCCTGGTCAGCCGGCACCGCGGTACGGAGGTCGAGGTCGACGCCGACCCGCCGGTCGAGTTCCGTGCCCGGGCCGCGAGCCGGGCCGACCGGGTGCCGGTGGACAACCTCGCCCGCCGGGTGGTGCGCTGCGCTTCCCGTACCGGGGACGAGTTCACGGTGGTCGGCGCGGAGCAGGGTTATCTGCGGGTACGCGCCTGCGATCCCGGCCCCGAGGCGGCCTTCGCGTACGACCTGCGGTGCCTGGAACGCGGCGTCTACGAGGCCTGGCTGCCCACCGCGGAGGCCGTCGACGTACGGCAGACGGACCTGACGTACTGGACCCAGCGGACCGGGGGCGGGCCGGTCACCGCTTAGGCTTGATCGATGAGCTCGCGGATCGTACTCGGGGTGTCCGGCGGCATCGCGGCGTACAAGGCGTGTGAACTGCTGCGCCGGCTGACCGAGTCGGGACACTCGGTACGGGTGGTGCCGACCGCCGCCGCGCTCCAGTTCGTCGGCGCGCCCACCTGGGCGGCACTGTCCGGACAGCCGGTCGCCACCGACGTCTGGGACGACGTCCACCAGGTGCCGCACGTACGGATCGGGCAGTCGGCCGACCTGGTGGTGGTGGCCCCGGCGACCGCGGACCTGCTCGCGAAGGCCGCCCACGGCATCGCCGACGACCTGCTCACCAACACGCTGCTGACCGCGCGATGTCCCGTGGTCTTCGTACCGGCGATGCATACCGAGATGTGGCAGCATCCCGCCACCGCCGAGAACGTGGCGACGCTGCGGCGGCGCGGCGCGTTGGTGGTGGAGCCCGCGGTCGGGCGGCTCACCGGGGTCGACACCGGCAAGGGCCGGCTGCCGGAGCCCGAGGAGATCTTCCGGGTGGTCGCCCGGGTGCTGCGGCGTGGTGTCGCGGCGCCCGACCTGGTCGGCCGCACGGTCGTGGTGACCGCCGGCGGCACCCGCGAGTACCTCGACCCGGTCCGCTTCCTCGGCAACTCCTCCTCCGGCAAGCAGGGGTACGCGTTCGCGTACGCCGCCGCCGCCCGGGGCGCCGAGGTCACCCTGGTCGCGGCGAACGTCTCGCTCCCCGACCCCGCCGGAGTCGACGTGGTACGCGTCACCACGACCGAAGAGCTGCGGCTGGCCGTACACCGGGTGGCCGAGCGGGCCGACGCGATCGTGATGGCGGCCGCGCCGAGCGACTACCGGCCCGCGGACTACTCCGAGGCGAAGCTGAAGAAGTCCGACGACGGTAAGGCCCCCGTCCTGTCGCTCGCGGTCAACCCGGACATCGCGGCCGAACTCGGGCGCAAGAAACGGCCGGAGCAGGTGCTGGTGGTGTTCGCCGCGGAGACCGCCGGAGGAGAGGCGGGACTCGATAACGCCCGCGTAAAGTTGGCCGGAAAGAATGCTGACATGGTCGTCTTCAACCACGTGGGCCGCGACAAGGTGTTCGGCGCCGACGACAGTGCCGTCACGGTGATCGACACCGCCGGTACGACCACCGAGCTGGGCCCAGGGAGCAAGGACGATCTCGCCGATGCCGTATGGGATCTGGTGTTCACCAAGATGTCACCTGCGACGTCTGGTGACGCCTGAGACCGCCGTCACGGTCGCTAGCCGCGTCGTGTGAGGCCGCCGACATGCTGTGCCGGATTTTGCCTACGCACCGCGACGGTTAGACTTCCGCGAAACTCGCGACACCGAAAAGCGCTCTGCGTCATCCAAAACCCTTGAGGAGAAAAGTGGCACGCCGGCTGTTCACGTCCGAATCCGTGACCGAGGGCCACCCTGACAAGATCGCTGACCAGATCAGCGACGGGGTCCTTGATGCCTTGTTGACCGAGGACCCCACGAGCCGGGTCGCGGTCGAGACGCTCATCACCACCGGCCAGGTGCACGTGGCCGGCGAGGTGACCACTCAGGCGTACGCCGACATCGCGTCGATCGTCCGCGAGACGATCCTGCGGATCGGCTACGACTCCTCCAAGAAGGGCTTCGACGGCGCGTCCTGTGGCGTCAACGTGTCCCTCGGTTCGCAGTCGCCCGACATCGCACAGGGTGTCGACAGTGCGATCGAGACCCGTTCCGGCGAAGGCCTGGACGACCTCGACAAGCAGGGCGCCGGCGACCAGGGCATGATGTTCGGCTTCGCCTGCTCCGAGACCCCGGAGCTGATGCCGCTGCCGATCGCGCTGGCGCACCGGCTCGCCGCCCGGCTGTCCGCGGTACGCAAGGACGGCACCATCCCGTACCTGCGGCCCGACGGCAAGACCCAGGTCACCGTGGAGTACGACGGCCTCAAGCCGGTACGGCTGAACACGGTGGTGGTCTCCAGCCAGCACGCGCCCGACATCTCGCTGGACTCGCTGCTCACCCCGGACATCCGGGAGCACGTGATCGCCCCCGAGGTGGAGAGCCTCGGCCTGGACATCGACGACTACCGGCTGCTGGTCAACCCGACCGGGCGGTTCGAGATCGGCGGCCCGATGGGCGACGCCGGCCTCACCGGTCGCAAGATCATCGTCGACACGTACGGCGGCTACGCCCGCCACGGCGGTGGCGCGTTCTCCGGCAAGGACCCGTCGAAGGTGGACCGTTCGGCCGCGTACGCGATGCGCTGGGTGGCCAAGAACGTGGTCGCCGCCGGGCTCGCCGAGCGGGTCGAGGCGCAGGTCGCGTACGCCATCGGAAAGGCCCAGCCGGTGAGCCTGTTCGTGGAGACCTTCGGCACCGAGACCGTGCCGGTGGAGCGGATCGAGAAGGCGATCAACGAGGTGTTCGACCTCCGCCCCGCCGCGATCATCCGGGACCTCAACCTGCTGCGCCCGATCTACCAGCAGACCGCCGCGTACGGCCACTTCGGCCGGGACCTGCCGGACCTGACCTGGGAGCACACCGACCGCGCCGCCGACCTGAAGTCCGCCGCCGGCGCCTAGACACCGTCGTTTCCCGAAGGCCCCGCCAGGTGCGGGGCCTTCGCCGTTCCGGCTCCATGGCCGAGGCGTTGGACGCTGACCCACGTCCGTACCGCCCGGTGAGTGTGGATTGCTGTCCAATGGTCAAGATCTCGACGTGGTACGGCAACGCGGGTCTGGGCGCGGGCGGTGCGGCGCTGCCCGGCGCCAGGGCGGTGTCTGGTAGGACTTGGCCGTGACATCGGGACCGGCAGCGCGCAGATCGGCACCGCGCGGCAAGCGGGTGGAGCGCACCCCGGCCGGCGAGTTGCCGATCGCGCGGGTCGCGGTGGACATACCGCTGCCGCACCTGGATCGGCCGTTCGACTACCTGGTCCCGTCGACGCTCGCCGACGCTGCCCTCCCCGGCACCCGGGTACGGGTACGGTTCGCGGGCCAACTGGTCGACGGGTACCTGCTGGATCGCGCCGCCGAGAGCGCGCACCCGGGGCGGCTGGCGTACCTGGAGCGGGTGGTCTCGCCGGAGCCGGTGCTGACTCCGGAGATCGCCCGGCTGGCCCGTACCGTGGCCGACCGGTACGCGGGGACGCTGGCCGACGTGGTGCGGCTCGCCGTACCGGCACGGCACGCGAAAACCGAGGCGGCCGCGGAGGCGACATGGGCGGAGCAGCCCGTGGTGGCGCCGGAGGACAAGGCGTGGTCGGAGTTCCGGGCGGGGGCGGCTTATCTGAGGGCGTTGCGGGACGGGAATGCTCCGCGGGGCGTGGCGACCATGCCGCCGGGGGAGTCCTGGCCGGACCGGCTGGCCGAGGCGGCGGCAGCCACCCTCGCAGGTGGCCGGGGTGTCGTGATCGTGGTGCCGGACGCGCGCGACCTGGACCGGCTCGAGACCGCGGTGGAGCACACGGTGCCAGCGCGCTGGGTGGCGCTGTCGGCGGCACTGGGCCCCGCGGAACGGTACCGGCGGTTCCTGCGGGCCTGCCGGGCCAGCCGCGACGGGCAGCCGCTGGTGGTGATCGGGACCCGGGCGGCGATGTTCGCCCCGGTGGCGAAGCTGGGGCTCGTGGTGGTCTGGGACGACGGGGACGACCTGCACGCCGAGCCGCGGGCGCCGTACCCGCACACTCGGGAGGTGCTGCTGACCCGGGCACAGCTCGCGGACGCCGGTGCCCTGGTGGCGGGCTTCGGGCGTACCGCTGAGGGGGAGTTGTTGCTGGCGACGGGCTGGGCGCGCGAGATCGTCCCGGACCGGGCGACGGTGCGGGCGCGCTCGCCGCGGGTGGTGCCGGTCGGTGACGACGCCCAGTTGGCGAGGGACGCGGCCGCGGCGAGTGCCCGGCTGCCGAGCGTGGCGTGGCGGGCGGCGCGCGACGCGCTCGCCGCCGGCGCGCCGGTGCTGGTGCAGGTGCCGCGACGGGGCTACCTGCCGTCGGTGACCTGCGCGAACTGCCGGCAGCCGGCCCGCTGCACGGTCTGCTCCGGTCCGCTCGCGCTCGGCGGCGCCACCGCGACTCCGACCTGCCGGTGGTGCGGCCACATCGCGGGTGACTTCGCCTGCCCGCGCTGCGGCGGCCGGCGGGTACGCGCCGCGGTGATCGGGGCCGGGCGTACCGCCGAGGAGCTGGGGCGCGCCTTCCCCGAGGTGCCGGTACGCACCTCCGGGCGCGACGGCGTGCTCGCGTCGGTGCCGCACGGCGCCCAGCTCGTGGTGACCACGCCGGGCGCCGAACCGATCGCCGAACACGGGTACGGTGCCGCGCTGCTGCTCGACACCTGGGCGCTGCTGACGCGTACCGACCTGCGGGCGGGGGAGGAGACGCTGCGGCGCTGGCTCGCCGCGGCCTGCCTGGTGCGCCCAGCGGCGGACGGCGGGCAGGTCGTGGTCGTCGCCGACGGCGGCCTGCCGCCCGTGCAGGCCCTGCTCCGATTCGACCCCGGGTGGTACGCCGACCGCGAGCTCGCCGAGCGCCGCGCCCTCGGCTTTCCCCCCGCCGTACGGATGGCCAGCCTCACCGGCGCGCCGGACGCGGTGGCCGAGCTGCTCGACCTGGCGGAGCTGCCCGGCGGCGCCGACGTACTCGGGCCGGTGCCGTTGGAATCGCAGCCCGACACCGAACGCGCCCTGGTCCGGGTACGCCGAGCCGCCGGCCCCGCCCTCGCCGCGGCGCTGCACGCGGCGGCCGGAGTCCGCAGCGCCAAGAAAGCCACCGACTCGGTACGGATCCAGATCGACCCGCTCGACCTGTTCTAGACCCCGGCCCGCGGGCGGGTCAGCCGCGCAGTTCGGCGAGTCCTTCGGCGCGGCTGCGTACCGGGGCGTAGCCGAGTTCGGTGCGGGCCCTGGTGATGTCGATGGTGCACTCCTGGCTGCTGACCCACAGCGACATGTAGTCCAGCGGCGGCGCCGAGCGCAGCCGCAGCAACCGCCAGAGCCCCTCACCCGCGGCGGTCAGCGCGCGCGCCAGCCCGGCCGGGATCTCCCGGGTCGGCGCCGGTACGCCCTGCGTGTCGAGCATCGCGGTGATGAACGCGCGGAACTCCACCGGCTCGCCGTCGGTGACGAAGTACGCCTCGCCCGGCCGGCCGCGCTCCGCCCCGAGCACCAGCCCCTCGACGGTGTTGTCGATGTGCGTGGTGTCGGTGAGGTTGCGGCCACCGCCGATCCAGCCGAACCGGCCCGACTTCACCGCGCCGACCAGCTCGGGCAGCAGCGTCGTGTCGCCGCGGCCCCAGACGAACCGGGGGCGCACCACGACGGTCTCCAGCTTCTCGTCGTTCGCGTCGCGTACGGCCTGCTCGGCCATCGCCTTGGTGGCGGAGTAGTGGGCGGCGGAGTCCGGCCGCAGGGGTGCGGTCTCGTCGATGTTCACCAGCGGCTGGCCGGCCATCAGAGCGGCCTCGGTGCCGACGTGGACCAGGCGGCGTACCCCCGAGTCGCGGCAGGCGGCGATGACATTGCGGGTGCCGTCGACGTTGCCGCGTACGAACGCCGCCCGGCCGCCGCCCCGGGTGGTCTGTGCGGCGGCGTGGAACACCAGCTCGTTGCCGGCGCAGGCCTCGCGCAGCGACGCCGGGTCGGACAGGTCGCCGCGTACCGGCTCGGCGCCGAGGTCGGTCACCGTCGCGCTCGCGGTGTCGCTGCGGGCGAGCGCGCGCACCTGGTGGCCGTCGGCGACCAACCGGCGGATCAACGCGCCGCCGACGAAACCGGAGCCACCGGTGACGAATACCGTGCTCATCGACACTCTCCACACTCGAGTCACTCGGACGGGTCCCAACCTACTGACTTCCGCCGCCCGCCGTGGGACGCTCGGCTCTGCCCGGGACCGGATGCCTGGACCGGGGCTGACGGACACGGCCGGAAACCTCGCTCCGTACACTTGTACGTCGACGCGCCGACACCTCGAGGAGATCTGTGACCATCCAGCCGATCCGCCTGTTCGGCGACCCGGTGCTCCGTACCCCGGCAGATCCGGTGGTGGATTTCGACAAGGAACTCCGCAATCTGGTGCGGGACCTGACCGAGACGATGCTCGACGAAGGCGGTGCCGGCCTCGCGGCGCCGCAGCTCGGCGTCGGGCTGCGGGTGTTCGCGTTCGACGTCGACGACACCGTCGGGCACCTGATCAACCCGGACCTGAGCTTCCCGGACGACGAGGAGCAGGACGGTCCCGAGGGATGCCTGTCGATCCCGGGCCTGTACTTCGACTGCAAACGCCGGCAGAACGTGGTCGCGAAGGGCTTCAACATGCACGGCGACCCGGTGCAGCTCGTCGGTTCCGGGATGATGGCGCGCTGCGTGCAGCACGAGACCGACCACCTCGACGGCGTACTGTTCCTGGACCGGTTGGACAAGGAGACCCGCAAGCAGGCGATGAAGGAGATCCGGGCAGCGTCCTGGTACGAGGGCACGATGCCGACCATCAAGGCCAGCCCGCACCCGGTACGCGGACCGATCGGTTGAGCGGATGCGTCTCGTCTTCGCGGGCACCCCGCAGGTGGCGTTACCGTCGCTCGAGCTGATCGCCGGGTCGGCGCACGAGCTCGCCGCCGTCCTCACCCGTCCTGACGCGCCCGCCGGGCGGGGCCGGCACCTGGTGCGCTCGCCGGTCGCCGAGTGGGCCGACGAGCACGGCGTCGAGGTGCTCAAGCCCGACAAGGCCCGCGACCCCGAGTTCCTGAAGCGGCTGACCGAGATCGAGCCGGACTGCGTACCGGTGGTGGCGTACGGGGCGCTGGTGCCGCCGGCGGCGTTGGAGATCCCGCGGCACGGCTGGGTCAACCTGCACTTCTCGCTGCTGCCCGCCTGGCGTGGTGCCGCTCCGGTGCAGCACGCGATCCTGCACGGCGACGAGATCACCGGCGCCTGCGTGTTCGAGTTGGAGCAGGGGCTGGACACCGGCCCCAGCTACGGTTCGCTGACCGAGCCGATCGGCCCCCGGGACACCGCGGGCGACCTGCTGGAACGGCTCGCCGAGTCCGGCGCGCACCTGCTGCTGGACGTACTGGACGCGATCGGCCGGGGCGGGGCGCACGCCGTACCGCAGCCCACCGACGGCGTCAGCCTGGCGCCGAAGATCACCGTCGAGGACGCCCGGATCAGGTGGACCGAACCGGCGTTCGCGGTGGACCGGCGGATCCGCGCCTGCACCCCGGTGCCGGGCGCCTGGACCACCTTCCGGGCGGACCGGGTACGACTCGGCCCGGTCGAGCCCGTCGGGGCCGAGGTACGCCCGATCCCCGGCGAACTGATCGCCACGGACGGAAAAGTCCTGGTCGGTACGGGGAGCACCCCGGTCGCCCTCGGCGAGGTGCAGCCGGCGGGCAAGAAGCGGATGCCAGCCGACGCCTGGCTGCGGGGTGCCCGACTCGAGCCGGGCGAACGACTGACGTGACCCGCTCCGGCGCGAGCCACGGCGCTCGGGGCGCCCCGTCCGGCGACTCCAAGGTGGCCGGAACGCCGGCCGACCCGCGGCGGGTGGCGTACGAGGTGCTGCGGGCGGTGTCCGAGCGGGACGCGTACGCCAACCTGACCCTGCCGGGGCTGCTGCGCCAGCGCGGCGTCACCGGCCAGGAAGCTGCCCTCGCGACGGAGCTGTGCTACGGCACGCTGCGCAGCCTGGGCACGCTCGACGCGATCCTCGCCGCGGCGAGCAGCCGGCCGTTGTCCCGGATCCAGTTGCCGGTGCTCGACGCGCTGCGGCTGGGGGCGTACCAGCTGCTGTTCACCCGGGTGCCGGCGCACGCCGCGGTGAGCACCACGGTCAGCCTGGTACGCGCCGACCGGGGCCAACGTGCCGCGGGCTTCGGCAACGCCGTACTGCGGCGGGTCGCCGCGCAGGAGCTGTCCGGCTGGCTGACCCGGCTGGCACCCGACGACGAGGTGGCGCGGCTCGCGCTGACGTACGCCCATCCGCAGTGGGTGGTACGCGCATTCGCCGACGCCCTCGGGGTCGGTGTGGCCGATCCCGAGCTGGCCGCCGCGCTGGCCGCGGACAACGAGCGACCCGGCGTACACCTGGTGGCGTTGCCGGGGCGGATCGAGCGGGACGAGCTCGCCGAGCAGGTCGGCGGCGAGCCGGGCCGGTACTCCCCGTACGCGGTCCGCCTGCCGGCCGGCGACCCCGCGGACCTGCCTGCGATCGGGCAGCGGCTCGCGGGCGTACAGGACGAGGGGAGTCAACTGGTCGGGTCGGCCACGGCGACGGCGCCGATCGCGGGCGAGGACACCCGATGGCTGGATCTGTGTGCCGGCCCCGGCGGCAAGGCCTCGCTGCTGGGAGCGCTGGCGGCGCAGCGGGGGGCGGCGGTGACGGCGGTCGAGGTCGCGCCGCACCGCGCGCGGCTGGTCCGCTCCGCCACCGAAGGCCTGCCGGTACGGGTGCTCACCGCCGACGGTCGCGAGGTGGGAAGCCACCCGGACCTTCCCGAGCGCGGTTTCGACCGGGTGCTGGTGGACGCGCCGTGCACCGGGCTCGGAGCACTGCGGCGGCGCCCGGAATCGCGCTGGCGGCGTACCCCGGAAGATTTAAGATCGGTAACTGCGCTGCAGCGCGAGTTGCTCGCCGCGGCGGTGCGGGCCGCGCGGCCAGGCGGCCTGGTGGGGTACGTGACCTGCTCGCCACATGTGGCCGAAACGACGGCCTGCGTGGCCGATACCCGCCGCGACTGCGGTGTCGCGACGGAGCTGATCGACGCCACACAGGTCCTCGACGAGGTCGCCGAGAACGCTGTCGAGTTGCCCGCCGGGCCCATGGCACAACTCTGGCCACACCGTCATGGAACGGACGCTATGTTCGTAGCGCTTTTGCGTCGTAACGACACGTAATCGTTCAAGTGGCGGAGTCGCGCAACTCGCGGGATTCTGTGCAACGATGCGGCTCACGTCCGGCAAGCGGACATTCGCCGGATCACTGTCTTGCAGCCGTGCCCGGGGGAGCAGCGGGCGGCGGATCGGCGCGAGAGGAGCACGGCGTGTCACAACCGTGGGTCGGCGGCCGTACCAGATATCCGTACGGTGTTCGAACGATCACCCAGTGCCCGCGTCCGGATTCCAACCCGTGGAACGAAGGATTCGTGGCCGCGAGTGTCGGTTGAGCGAATTCGAGGCGGCACCTAGGTTAGAACCGCTAGATCGACACCAACTGGTCAGTACATGGATCAAAGGAGCGGCAACCATGATGAGCCATGAAACGACACGACGAGAGCTGCTGAGGCGTGGTCTGGCCCTGGGGGCGGTGGCTCTCGGCGGCCCCACGGTGCTCGGTGCCTGTGGTGTCGGTGGTGACGGCGGGACGGGGACACCCGCGGTCACGTACGAAGAGGCCAAGAAGAGCAAGAACATCAAGGTCGGATTCGCCAACGAGGCGCCGTGGGCCTTCCTGGACAAGAAGGGCGACCTCACGGGGTACGCGCCCGACGTCGCGCGCGCGGTGCTGAAGAAGCTCGGCATCGAGAAGGTCGAAGGCGTGGTCACCGACTTCGACGCGCTGATCGACGGCGCCAACGCGAAGCAGTACGCCTTCGTCGCGGCCGGCATGTTCATCAACCCGGAGCGGTGCGAGAAGTCCGCGTTCGCCATCCCGGACTACAAGGTGGGCTCGGCCTTCATGGTGCCGAAGGGCAACCCGAAGCACATCACCCGGTTCGAGGACATCACCAAGGCCAAGGTGAAGATCGCGACGCTGGGCGGCGCGGTGGAGAACGGCTACGCCAAGAGTGCCGGTGTTCCGAACAAGCTGATCGAGCCGATGGACAAGCAGGACGACATTCTGCGCGCGGTCAAGAACGGGGACGTGTACGGCGCCGCCATCCTGGACGTCACGGCCGCGTGGTTGGTCAAGAGCTCGCCTGAGGCCAACCTGGAGGTCACCGACTCGTTCAACTTCACCAAGGGCAAGCCCGACGTCGGCACGTTCAACTTCCGCAAGAAGGACACGAAGTTCCTCAACGACTTCAACCGCGAGCTGAAGAAGCTGCACGAGAGCGGCGAGTGGCTCAAGCTGGCCAAGCCGTACGGCCTGACCGAAGCCAACGACACGAGGGGCACTTTGAAGGCCGCAGACTACTGCCAGGCGTGACGACACGGTCAGGAGCAGAGGGCAGTGTTTGAGAACGCTCAGATATACCTCGACCGGATCCTCCAGGGGCTCCCCGCAACGCTGTGGGCGACGTTCGGCGGGATCGGCCTGACGATCGTGCTGTCATTCGCCGCCGGGCTCGCGATGCTCTCGCCGTCGCGAACCGTCAGATTTCTGGTACGGATCTACGTCGAAGGTTTCCGCGGTTCCTCGGAGGTGGTCCAGCTCTTCTTCTTCGCGCTGGCCATTCCGATGGTGACCGGGCTGGCGTTGGGAGCGACCGCGCAGGGACTCCTGCTCATCGGAGTCGTGGTGCTCGGGCTCAACCACGGCTCGTACGGTGCGGAGGTCGTGCGGGGGGCGGTCCAGTCCGTCCCCCGGGCCCAGTACGAAGGCGCAATAGCCCTGAATCTGTCATCGGCGCAGCGGATGTGGCGGGTGATCCTGCCGCAGGCGGTGGTGGAGATGCTGCCGCCGTTCAACAACCTGTTCATCCAGTTGCTCAAGGCGACGGCCCTGCTGAGCTTCATCACCGTCCCGGAGATCTTCAAGAAGACCGACGAGCTCAGGGCGATCCCCGAGTTCGGTGCTGAGCTGTGGCTGATCTATCTGATGCAGCTCGTCTTCTACCTGGCCATCGCCGTGTTGGTCACGTGGATCATGCGGTGGCTCGAGGGGCTTGCCGCCCACCGGGTCGGCCGAGCGGTGCCCAGCCGGGAGAAGGCGCTCGCGAGAGGGGCGGGGACCGTCTGATGGAATCGAAGTGGAACTGGGAAAACTTCTTCGAAGTCTGGCCGTACATTCTTCAGGGCCTCGTGACGACCATCGAGTACACCCTGCTCGGGTCCCTGGTGGCGTACGTCCTGGGTCTGATCTTCGCGGTGATCCGGCAGCTCAGGATTCCCGTGGTGGATCAGATCCTCTGGGGGTTCATCGAGTTCGTACGCAGTACGCCGCTGCTGGTCCAGGTCTTCTTCCTGTACTGGGTGGTCCGGCCGGAACTGCTGCACGGGATCGACGCGACCACCGGACGGCTCATCATCGGCGTCACAGCGGTAGGCGTTCACTACGCCTGCTACACGTCAGAGGTCTACCGCGCGGGCATCGATGCGGTTCCCAAAGGGCAGTGGGAGGCGGCGACCGCGCTGAGCCTGCCCCGCGCCCGGATCTGGACCGGCGTGGTTCTTCCCCAGGCCGTGCCGCGGGTGCTGCCCGCGCTCGGCAACTACACGATCGCCATGTTCAAGGAAATACCGTTGTTGTCCGCGATTGGCGTGTTCGACATTGTGCACTACGTCAAGGCCGACTTTGCCGGAGCAAAGGGAGGCATCGGCCCCGAGGCCTGGTTCGCGGCCGGCTTGACGTTCTTGGCCCTGAGTTATCCCTGCGCGTTGTTGGTGAGAAGGTTGGAGCGTCGTGTCGGAACAGTTTGATACCACTGATGTCATGATCCGCTTTGACGACGTGGTCAAGCGGTTCGGTGACCTCACCGTCCTGGAGGATCTGAATTTCTCGGTCACCCCGGGCGAGTTTGTGTGTCTCATCGGTCCCTCGGGGTCCGGCAAGACGACGATCCTGCGCCTACTGATGACGCTCGAAAAGGTCACCGAAGGGACCATCTACGTCGACGGGCGACCGTTGAGCCACATGAACCAGAACGGCACATTGGTGCCGGCCAACGAGAAGTACCTGCGTGAAGCCCGCAAGACCATCGGCATGGTGTTCCAGCAGTTCAACCTGTTCCCGAACATGAACGTGCTGCGCAACGTCACGGAAGGCCCGGTGCGGAGCCTCGGCAAGTCCAAGGGTGAGGCCGAGCAAAAGGCCAAGGAGCTGCTCGAGCTCGTCGGACTCAGCGGAAAGCTGACGGCCAAGCCGGGGCAGCTCTCCGGTGGTCAGCAGCAACGGGTCGCGATCGCGCGGGCGTTGGCGATGGAGCCGAAGGTGCTGCTGCTCGACGAGGTCACCTCGGCGCTCGACCCCGAGCTGGTGACCGGTGTGCTGCACCTGCTCAAGGACATCGCCAACGCCACCGATATCACCTTCTTGTGTGTCACCCACGAGATGCAGTTCGCGCGTGATGTCTCCGACCGGGTGATGATGTTCGACTCCGGTCACGTCCTCGAGGACGCTCCCCCGGAGAAGCTCTTCACCGATCCGGACCACGAACGTACGCGGGAGTTCCTCCACGCCGTACTGGACCGGGCATAGGACGCCACTCGCGCCGGCCAGTCGAGGTCGAGTTCGTAGACTGGCCGGCGTGAGCGACTCCGAGCTGATCATCGCGCCCAGCATGCTGGCCGCCGACTTCGCACACCTGGCGGACCAGGCGGACGCGGTCGCGGGCGAGGCGGACTGGCTGCACATCGACGTGATGGACAACCATTTCGTACCGAACCTGACGATCGGCCTGCCCGTGGTGCAGAGCCTCCGCGCGGCCACCGACGCCCCGCTGGACTGTCATCTGATGATCGAGAACCCCGCGAAGTGGGCGCCCGGATACGCGGAGGCGGGCGCGTACAACGTGTCGTTCCACGCCGAGGCGGCCGACGATCCGGTGGCGATCGCGCGGGACCTGCGAGCCGCCGGGTCACTCGCCGGCCTGGCGATCGACCGGGACACCCCGCTCGACGGCTACCTCGAGATCCTGCCCGAGTTCGACATCCTGTTGATCATGACGATCAAGGCCGGCTTCGGTGGCCAGAAGTTCATCCCCGAGCTGCTGCAGAAGGTGCGGCAGGCTCGTACGGCCGTCCGCTCGGGTCATCTGCAGCTGCGGATCGAGGTGGACGGCGGGATCGGCGCCGACACCATCGAGGCCGCGGCCGAGGCCGGAGCGGACGCCTTCGTCGCCGGCACCGCGGTCTACGGGGCGGACGACCCCGCCGCCGCGTGCCGCAAACTCCGCCAGCTGGCCACCGCCGCGTACCGGTAAAGGTCGGGCTGGCCGCCTCCCGGTGTGAGGTGTGTCGCCGTTGACTTTCCTTTTTGGTACGCCGTGGCAGACTTCCCTTATACCCACCACGCGCTGGCGGGATCGGTGAAATTCCGAACCGGCGGTAAGCATCCGACGTGATGCGTAGCCCGCGACCCGGTCACATCCAGTGGCCGGTGGATCCGGTGAGACTCCGGAGCCGACGGTCACAGTCCGGATGGGAGACAGCGCGCGGGAGTACGGGTGCCGTCGGCTACCCGTACGTCGACGGGTGGCGCGGTGTCCGCCTATCCGTTTCCCGTACCTCCTCCCCAAGCCTTCCAGCGGTGTTGGCTACCGCATTGGGAGGGGACTGGGATGTTCACCGGCATCGTCGAGGAACTCGGCGAGGTGGTCGGTCGCGAGGCGACGGCCACCGGCGCGATCCTCACCGTCAAGGGCCCGCACGTGGTCTCCGACGCCCGCGAGGGCGACTCGATCGCGGTCAACGGGGTGTGTCTGACCGTGGCGAGCCGCCTCGACGACGGCTTCGTCGCGGACGTGATGCAGGAGACGTTGCAGCGCACCACGATCGGCCGGCTCGGGGTGGGCGACCCGGTCAATCTGGAGCGCGCCGCCACGCTCGGCACCCGACTCGGCGGCCATCTGGTCCAGGGCCACGTCGACGGGGTGGGCGCCGTGGCGGAGGTGACCGGGGGCGAGCGGGTCGACCTGCGGTTCACGGTGCCGGCCGGGTTGACCCGCTACCTGGTCGAGAAGGGCTCGATCACCGTCGACGGGGTGTCGCTCACCGTGGTCGCCGTCGGCGACGACTGGTTCACCGTCAGCCTGATCCCCACCACGTTGCGGGTCACCACGCTGGGCAGCCGGGTGATCGGCGACCCGGTCAACCTCGAGGTGGACGTGATCGCCAAGTACGTGGAGCGGCTCGTGAGCCGCAGTGAGAGCGAGGTGCCGGCATGAGCAACGACATCGCGTTGGGCAGCATCGAGCAGGCGGTCGCGGACATCGCCGCTGGCAAGCCGGTGATCGTGGTCGACGACGCGGACCGGGAGAACGAAGGCGACCTGATCTTCGCCGCCGAGAAGGCGACGCCGCAGCTGCTCACCTTCATGATCCGCTACAGCTCCGGGTACATCTGCGCGCCGCTGTCGGCTGACCTGTGCGACCGGTTGGACCTGCCGCCGATGTACCACACCAACCAGGACCGTACGGGGACCGCGTACACGGTGACCGTGGACGCCCGGGAAGGCGTGTCGACGGGTATCTCGGCCGCGGACCGGGCCCGCACCATGCGGGTGCTCGCGGACCCGGCCAGCACGGCGCAGGATCTCACCCGGCCGGGACACGTTTTGCCGTTGCGGGCCAAGGGAGGTGGCGTGCTGCGCCGCCCCGGCCACACCGAAGCGGCGATCGACCTGGCGACGATGGCGGGGCTGCGCCCGGCGGGCGTGCTGTGCGAGCTGGTCAACGACGACGGCACCATGCAGCGGCTGCCGGATCTGACGAAGTTCGCCGCGGAACACGGGCTGACCCTGATCAGCATCGCCGACCTGATCGCGTACCGGCGGCGTACCGAGAAGCAGGTGGAGCGGGTCGTCGAGGCCCGGATCCCCACCGCACACGGCAATTTCCGCGCGATGGGCTACCGCTCGGCGGTCGACTCCCGGGAACACGTCGCCCTGGTGTACGGCGAGATCGGCGACGGCCAGGACGTGCTGGTACGGGTGCACTCCGAGTGCCTCACTGGCGACGTCTTCGGCTCGCTGCGCTGCGACTGCGGTCCCCAGCTGGATGCCGCGATGGCGGCCGTGGCTGCCGAAGGCCGGGGCGTCGTGCTGTACGTACGGGGGCACGAGGGGCGGGGCATCGGGTTGCTGCACAAGCTGCAGGCGTACCAGTTGCAGGACAACGGGCGGGACACCGTGGACGCCAACCTCGACCTGGGGCTGCCCGCGGACGGCCGGGACTACGGCACCGGCGCGCAGATCCTCGCCGACGTCGGGGTCCACACGATGCGGCTGCTCACCAACAACCCGGCCAAGCGGGCGGGTCTGGAAGGGTACGGCCTGACCGTGACCGGGCGGGTGGCGCTGCCGATCCGCCCGACGCCGGAGAACATCGCGTACCTGCGTACCAAGCGGGACCGGCTGGGGCATCTGCTGGAGCACCTTCCGGACGAGGCGTCCGAGGCAGTCGTGGAGAGGCGGGCCTGACATGGCTGGCGACGGGACACCCGACCTGCAGACCGTGGAGGCGGCGGGGCTGCGCCTCGGCGTGGTGGCCACCCGGTGGCATGCCCAGATCACCGAACAGCTGCTGGACCGGGCGCTCGCGGCCGCGAAGGCGTGCGGCGTGACGGACGTGGTGACAGCCAGGGTGGCCGGCGCGGTCGAGCTGCCCGTGGTGGCCCAGGCACTGGCGCGCAGCTGCGACGCCGTGGTCGCGCTCGGCGTGGTGGTACGCGGCGAGACCGCCCACTTCGAGTACGTCTGCCAGGCGGTCACCGAGGGGCTGACCCGGGTCTCGCTGGACGAGTCGACACCGGTGGCGCACGGCGTACTGACCGTGGAGACGGAGCAGCAGGCGTGGGCGCGGGCGGGGCTTCCGGACTCTCCGGAGGACAAGGGTTGGCAGGCGACCGTGGCGGCACTGGACTCCGCTCTCGTACTGGGAGATATCCGGAAAATGTGATCTGTCGCACGTTACTCTGCGTCGTCACCGGGACTTTTGCGCCTGGTTCGTACCATCGCGACGGCCCTGCACTGTCTAACCCGACGGGGGAACTTCATGCACAGCCGTATGTCCAAGGCCGTACTCGGCGCCTTACTGGCCGGCCTGGTGGGTCTGGCCCTCGCCGGTTGCGGCGGGGAAAAGGGGAAGGTCGAGGCGAAGCCTTCGCCGTCCTGCACGTCGCCGGCCGCTCCCGCCTCCTCGCCCGCCGGACAGCCCGGCGGCGGTCAGCCGGGCGCGTCCGGTCAGCCCGGACAGCCGAACCAGTCGCCGACCGGCGGCGGCCAGATGCCGACCATGCCGGGTGGCGGCGGAGGCGGCGGCGCAGCCGCCGCGCCGAGCGCCTCGGGTGCCGCGCCGGCCGGCTCCGGTCAGCCGAGTGGCCAACCGGCCGGCTCCAAGCAGCCCGGCAAGGGCGGGAAGGACTGCCCCGCGCCCGCCGGCTCCGACCAGCCCGCCGCGTCCGGCAGCCCCAACGGCGGCGGGATGCCCGGCGCCGGCGACAGTGCCCGGCCGGGCGAGCCGACCAGCACCAACGGTGGTGGCATGCCGACCATGCCGGGCGGCGGCTGAACCCGCCAGGGCCGCGAGGCGGCGGGTGGGACGCACTGCGGCCTGAGGTTGTGGCAGGCACTGAGGCGAGCGGGCGCGGCGACGAGCCGCGCCCGTTCCGTGTGAGCTGGCCCCGGTAAGGCCGGGCCGGCCGCACCCCGGCGCGGGAGACTTGCGACAATCACCTGCCGTGAAGACCTTCGAGCAGCTGTACGCCGAACTGTCGGCAAAGGCGGCCGCCCGTACGCCGGGCTCCGGCACCGTGGCGGCGCTGGACGCCGGGGTGCACGCGATCGGCAAGAAGCTGCTCGAGGAGGCGGCCGAGTCGTGGATGGCCGCCGAGCACGAGGGCCCCGAGCGGACCGCCGAGGAGATCTCCCAGCTGCTCTACCACGCACAGGTGCTGATGCTCGCCAGCGGGTTGAAGTTGGAGGACGTGTACCGACATCTGTAGCGCGGGACCACCCCGCGCCCGTCGCGTCCACCCCGTCGTCCGAGGAGACCCGCAGATGCTGCGCATCGCCGTACCCAACAAAGGCTCGCTGTCGGCGGCCGCCGCCCAGATGCTCCGGGAGGCCGGCTACCTGCAGCGACACAACGACCGGGAGCTCGCCCTGTCGGACACCGAGGCCGGTGTGGAGTTCCTCTACCTGCGCCCCCGCGACATCGCCATGTACGTCGGCTCCGGCGACCTCGACGTCGGCATCACCGGGCGCGACCTGTTGATCGACTCCGGCGCGCCGGCGACCGAGATCCTCTCGCTGGGGTTCGCCGGATCCACCTTCCGGTACGCCGCCCGGCCCGGCACCGTGGCAAAGCTCGACGACCTGGCGGACAAGCGGATCGCCACGTCGTACGCGGGGCTGGTGCAGCGGCACCTCGCCGAGCACGGCATCGCCGCGACCGTCACCCGCCTCGACGGCGCGGTGGAGAACGCGGTACGGCTCGGCCTCGCCGACGTGATCGCCGACGTGGTGGAGACCGGCGCGACGCTGCGGGCGGCGGGGCTGGAGATCGTGTGCGATCCGATCCTGACCTCCGAGGCGGTGCTGATCCGGCGTACCGACGCCCCGAGCAACGGTCCGGTCGCCCAGTTGGTGCACCGGCTCGAGGGGGTCCTGGTGGCGCGCCGGTACGTGATGCTGGCGTACGACGTGCCGCGGGAAAAATTCGACGAGGCGGTGGCGCTCACTCCCGGGATGGAGTCGCCCACGGTGTCGCCGCTCGCGAAAGAGGGCTGGGTCGCCGTGCAGGCGATGATCCTGCGTACCGACCTGCACCGGGTGATGGACGAGCTCTACCGGGCCGGCGCCCGGGCCATTCTGGCGACCGACATCCACGCCTGCCGGCTCTGAGGCGGCGTCGAACCGGGTCCGGCGCGCCCGGTCCGTAGATCAGGCGCGCCGGATGGGGATCGCTACAGGATGCCGCGTGCGGCGAACGCGTCGTGCACCGTGGCCGCGGCCCCGGCGCCACCGATCAGCTGCGCGGTGGCGACGGTCTGCTCCGCGGCGGCGCGGAACGACGTGTCGGGCGCGAAGCCGAACTGCGCGTCGATGATGATCGCGCTGCCGAGCGCGTCACCGAGAGCGTTGCGGATGTCGTACAGCGCCCGGGACCAGATCTCGCCGTCGCGGTGCACCTCACCCCGTACGTCCTCGGGGTAGTGCTTGCTGCCGTCGATCCGGCGCAGACAGTGCGGCTCCGTGCTGGTGTACGACACCGAGTCCCAGTCGGCGACACACGCCTCCGGGGTCAACGTCGGTACGCCGGTCCGCCAGCTGGTCACCACGACGGCGAGGAAGTCGCTGAACCCTTCGCCGATCGAGCCGGACTCCAGGTTGGTGCCGAAGCCGGGAACCTGCATGTTGTGTACGGCGTGCCCGTACTCGTGGACGATCACCTCGGCGTCCTCGGCGTCGTCCACCCCGCCCTTGCCGAGCGTGATGTTGATCTTGTCGCCCCGGAAGAAGGAGTTGTCGCCGCCGAACTGGTTGATCCGCAGCTCGATCGGATCGTTGATCGCCGGGTACGTGCTGCCGAAGCCGAGGTGCTGCAGATAGTGCCCCGCCTCGGTCACCCAGTAGTAGCCCATCACCTGCTCGAACTGGTCAGCGTCGCGGTGCCAGTCGGGGAAGTCCCCGTTCACGGTCATCGCGGCCTTGCCGGTCTCACTCTTCACCGTGACGTACGCGCCGGAGAGGCGGCCGGACCCGTCGAGATCGGTCAGTGTCACCCGCCGGTACGCCGGGGCGAGCGCCGGGTAGTCGGCGTCCTTCTGGTCGGTGAGCGTCTGGATGCCGAGCTGCTGCACCGGGTTGGGATAGAAGACGGTGCCGGCCGCGGTCGATCCGGTGCTTGCCTGCGCAGGACTCACCGCGGCGATCCCGGCCACGACGGCGATCACCGCCGCGCCGGCGAGCGCCGTGCGTCGCAAGGTCGTACCCATGTATGGACTCCGGTTTCTCCCCGACCGGCCAGCCGAGCGTATTACCGGTCGTGGCCGGCTGAAGGCGCGTTGCGTCGGGGTAGGGGTCCGGATCGGGGTGAGAATCGGGGCGTGCCTGACGGAACACGCATACCGCCACACCCGACAGGGCCTTCCCGCCCCGGGCTGGGCGCCGCCGAGCTGCTCGGCCTGGTGCTGGACCCGGACTCGTACGAGTCCTGGGACACGCCGCCGGCACAGCCGACCACGGACCCGGCGTACGCCGCCGCGCTGGCCCGGGCCCGGGAGCGTACCGGCGTGGCCGAGTCCGTGATCACCGGCGCCGGTACGATCCGCGGCCGCCGCGTCGTGGTGGTGGCCTGCGAGTTCGGCTTCCTGGCCGGGTCGATCGGCGTCGCTGCCGCGGAGCGCCTGGTCAGCGCCGTGGAGCGGGCCACCGCGGAAGGGCTGCCGTTGCTCGCCGCGCCCGTGTCGGGCGGCACCCGGATGCAGGAGGGCACCGTGGCGTTCCTGCAGATGGTGAAGATCTCCGCGGCGATCGCGGCGCACAAGGCGGCTGGCCTGCCGTACCTGGTCTACCTGCGCAATCCGACCACCGGCGGTGTCTTCGCCTCCTGGGGATCGCTGGGCCACGTCACGGTCGCCGAGCCCGGCGCACTGATCGGCTTCCTCGGCCCCCGGGTGTACGAGCAGCTGTACGGCGAGCCCTTCCCGCCCGGCGTGCAGCGCGCCGAACACCTGTTCCAGTACGGCATCGTCGACGCGGTGCTGCCACCCGAGCAGATCGCCGAGATCGCGGACCGGGCACTGCGCGTCCTCTGCGACCGCCCCATCCCAGGCCAACCGCCCCACGCCACCCCGGACCAGCCCACCCTGGACCAGGCCCGCGCGGAGGAGCCGATCGGAGACGTACCGGCGTGGGAGTCGATCACGCGGTCGCGGGATCCGCGGCGACCGGGCGTACGAGCCCTGCTGCGGATCGCCGCCGACGACGCGATCCCGCTCAACGGCACCGGAGAGGGTGAAGCGGAGCCGGGGCTGCTGCTCGCGCTGGCCCGGTTCGGCGGCGCTCCCTGCGTGCTGCTGGGCCAGGACCGCCGGGGCCAGCAGGGCGACCAGCTGATCGGGCCGGGAGCGCTGCGGCAGGCACGGCGCGGCATGCGGCTCGCCGCCGAGCTCCGGTTGCCGCTGGTGACGGTGGTCGACACACCGGGTGCGGCGCTGACGGTGGAAGCCGAGGAGGGCGGCATGGCGGGGGAGATCGCACGGTGCCTCGCCGAGTTGGTGACGCTGGACGCACCGACCCTGTGTCTGCTGCTGGGCCAGGGCAGCGGCGGGGGTGCGCTCGCGCTGCTGCCCGCGGACCGGGTGGTCGCCGCGCAGCACGGCTGGCTCTCGCCGCTGCCTCCCGAGGGGGCAAGCGCGATCGTGCACCGTACGACCGACCGGGCCGCCGAGATGGCGCAGGCCCAGGGCGTACGGTCGGTCGACCTGCGCCGGCACGGGATCGTGGACCGGATCGTCGCCGAGCATCCCGACGCGGCCGACGAGCCGGAGGACTTCTGCCGCCGGGTCGGTACGGTCCTCAGCCACGAACTCGCCGCACTGAGCCGGCGACCCGGAGCCGACCGGTACGCCGCCCGGCTCGCCCGCTACCGCCACGTCGGCCGGCCGTAGCCCACGAGGCCGCCGCCGTAGACTCGGGGCCGTGGTGGAGACCGTACGTGCCCGGCCCCGCAAGGCGGCGATCGTCTGCTGGATCGCCGCGATCGCGGTGGTGGTGATCTTCAGTGCCGTGGCGGCGGGGCTGCGCGGCAGTGAGGGGCGGGTCGTGTTCGGGCTCGCCGACCAGCTCGCGATGGTCGGCCTCGGCCTGCTCGGCGCCGCCGCGATCCTCTCGTTCACCCGCCCCCGGGTGGAGGCCGACGCCAAGGGGATCCGGATCCGCAATGTGGTCGGCTCGTACGACCTGCCGTGGGAGGTGGTCCGGTCGGTGCAGTTCGGGCGGGGCTCCCCGTGGGCCAGCCTGGAGCTGCAGGACGACGACGTGGTGGCCGTGATGGCGATCCAGGCCGCGGACAAGGAGTACGCCGTCGAAGCCGTTCGGCAGGTGAGGGCGCTGCTCGCCGTACACCAGAAGGGACGGCAACCCGACGAGGCCGGGAGCGACGGCGGTCTCAGCGCAGGGTGAGACGCGTGTATCATTGCCCTGACCCGTCACCCGTATGGGTGGCGAGAGAAAGCGGAGCCCCGCTCCCACCCGAGCAGCGTCACAGCGGCCGGGTCACCGATAGCGTTTCGCCGCAGGTGGACGCGTGCAGGTCTTCCTGTGATCGGTCGAGCGGGCCCCGGCTTCTGCCGGGGCCTCTGTCGTTGGGGCATCGTGATCTCGCCGAAGGCCACGACGAGGATTGACCGAACACATCTTTAGGAGGCGCCATCAGCGTCGAAGTTCGTATCAACGATCAGATTCGCGCACGCGAGGTCCGCCTGGTCGGACCGGAGGGCGAGCAGGTCGGCATCGTCCCGATCGAGCAGGCGATCAAGCTGGCTCAGGACGTGGATCTGGATCTGGTCGAAGTTGCGCCAACCGCACGCCCGCCGGTGTGCAAGCTCATGGACTACGGCAAGTTCAAGTACGAGGCCGCGCTCAAGGCACGTGAGGCACGGCGTAACCAGCAACAGACCGTCATCAAGGAGATGAAGCTCCGTCCCAAGATCGACCCGCACGACTACGAGACCAAGAAGGGTCACGTCGTCCGGTTCCTCAAGGGCGGGGACAAAGTCAAGGTGACGATCATGTTCCGCGGTCGCGAGCAGAGTCGTCCGGAGCTCGGGTTCCGGTTGCTCGGCAAGCTGGCCGACGAGGTCGCGGAGTTGGGGTTCGTGGAGTCCCGGCCCCGGCAGGACGGCCGGAACATGATCATGGTGCTGGCGCCGCACCGCAGCGCCAAGCAGGCCCGCGAGACCACTCAGGCCCGCGACACGACGAAGGCCACGAAGCAGGCGGCACCTGAGCAAGCCGCCGCACCGAACAGCTGAGCTGTCCGTCGGACAGCCGAGGGGAGAAGGCATCACGATGCCGAAGATGAAGAGCCACTCCGGCATGGGCAAGCGGGTCAAGGTGACCGGCAAGGGCAAGCTCCGGCGCCAGCAGACGCACCTGCGGCACAAGCTGGAGAAGAAGCCCTCCACCCGTACCCGCCGTCTGTCCGGGGTCATCGAGATCGCCAAGGTCGACGTCAAGCGGGTCAAGAAGCTGCTGGGCATCTGAGCCAGGCGCACCGAAAGCTGACTGTGGTCGCCCGAGACGAGCTCCGGGCGGCCGTTGATGAGGAGTAGAACACCGTGGCACGCGTGAAGCGGGCGGTCAACGCCCAGAAGAAGCGCAGGACCGTCCTGGAAGCGGCTAGCGGATACCGCGGCCAGCGTTCGCGGCTGTACCGCAAGGCGAAGGAGCAACTGCTCCACTCGCTGAACTACGCATACCGGGACCGCCGGGCGCGCAAGGGCGACTTCCGCCGGCTGTGGATCACCCGGATCAACGCCGCGGCGCGGGCGAACGGGATGACGTACAACCGGTTCATCCAGGGCCTGAAGGCCGCCGGCGTGGAGGTCGACCGCAAGGTCCTCGCCGACCTGGCGGTGACCGACGAGCACGCTTTCGCCGCGCTCGTCGAGGTGGCCAAGGCCGCTGTCCCGGCCGAGGACACCAGCGCCGCCTGACAATGAGTTCACCCCGGCCCGAGGTGGCTCCGCTGACCGAGCGGACCCCTCGGGTCGTTGCTGCGCGGCGGCTGCTGCGCCGCCGGCACCGCGACGAGACCGGCCGTTTCCTGGCTGAAGGCCCGCAGGCGGTGCGGGAGGCGCTGTCGGCCGCCGCCGTGGTCGAGCTGTTCGCGACCCCTGACGCACTTGCCCGCCACCCGGATCTTTTCGTGGGTACGCCGTCAGTGTGGCCCGTCACCGAGAAGGGTCTCGCGTCGCTCGCCGAGACGGTCACCCCCCAGGGTGTGGTGGCCGTCTGCCGGTCCCTCGACGTGCCACTCACCGACGCACTGGCCAGTCGGCCCAGGCTGGCCGCCGGCCTGGTCGAGGCGCGCGACCCCGGCAACGCGGGGACCGTGCTGCGTACCGCGGACGCCGCCGGGGCCGAGCTGGTCTGGTTCACCGATCGCAGCGTGGACCCGTACAACGGCAAGTGCGTACGGTCCTCGGCGGGCAGCCTGTTCCATGTGGGGCTCGCGACCGGCGGCGGCGCGCTGGAGGGCGTCGGTGCGCTGCGCGCGGCGGGGCTCATGGTGCTCGCGGCGACCGGCGCGGGGGAGACCGACCTGGACGAGCTGGCCGACTCCGGGGAGCTGGCCCGGCCCACCGCCTGGCTGTTCGGCAGCGAAGCGCACGGCCTTCCCGACGAGGTCGCGCAGTCCGCCGACCGGCGGGTACGCGTACCGATCCACGGCCGCGCCGAGAGCCTCAACCTGGCCGCCGCCGCCGCGGTCTGCCTGTACGCCTCCGCCCGCGCCCACCGGGAACCGACGTGATCGCCGCCGCGGATACCGGTAGGATTCGTGACTGAGCAGCGCACCGCGAGGAGTTCATCCAGTGACGACTCATCCCGTGTGGGGGGCGACCCTCACCGCCCCCGAGGGGTTTATCCGGCCCGCCGTGACGCGGGCGCGGGCGCTGACGCTCTCTCGCTGACCGGTGGGCCGCGGCGAAGCCGCACGCCGTACGTTCAAGATGCCTACACTGCCCGGGGCCCGGGCGTGTCGCGTCGTGGCTGTTCCGTGTGGGGATGAGAGAGAAGATGACCTACCGCAACGATCCGTACGACCCGAAACAGGCCGCGCTGCTCGCGCCGGACGCCCTCGCGGAGGCGACCGCGAACGCGGAGAAGACGTTCGCCGAGGCGGCCGACCTCGATCAGCTCACCGCGATCCGGCACCAGCACCTGGGCGACCGCGCCCCGGTCTCGCTGGCGCGCCGCGAGATCGGCTCCCTGCCGCCGGCCGCCCGTTCCGAGGCGGGCCAGCGGGTCAACGCCGCGCGGACCGCCATCCAGGCCGCGTACGACCTCCGGCTGGCCCAGCTCGCCGAGGAGCGGGAGCGGCGGGTGCTCGCCGAGGAAGCGGCCGACGTGACCCTGCCGTACGACCGGCGGCCCCGTGGCGCGCGGCATCCGCTGACCACGCTGATGGAGCGGATCGAGGACCTGTTCGTCGGGATGGGGTACGAGGTCGCCGAAGGCCCCGAGGTCGAGCTCGGCTGGTACAACTTCGACGCGCTGAACTTCAAGCCGGACCACCCGGCGCGCACCATGATGGACACGTTCTACCTCGACCCCGAGACGTCGGACCTGGTGCTGCGTACGCACACCTCGCCGGTGCAGGCGCGGGTGATGCTGCAGCGCAAGCCGCCGATCTACGTCGTCTGCCCGGGCCGGGTCTACCGGACCGACGAGCTGGACACCACGCACACCCCGGTGTTCCACCAGGTCGAAGGACTGGTCGTGGACAAAGGCATCAAGATGTCGCACCTTCGCGGGACCCTCGACCATCTGGCGAAGGCGATGTTCGGGCCGGAGGCCAAGACCCGGCTGCGGCCGTCGTACTTCCCGTTCACCGAGCCGTCCGCGGAGCCGGACGTGTGGTGGCCGGACCATCCGGACGGGCCGCGCTGGATCGAGTGGGGCGGCTGCGGCATGGTCAACCCCCGGGTGCTGCGGGCCTGCGGCATCGACCCGGACGTGTACACCGGGTTCGCCTTCGGGATGGGGATCGAGCGCACCCTGATGTTCCGGCACGGCGTCACCGACATGCGGCACATGGTGGAAGGCGACGTACGGTTCACCCGCGCGTTCGGGATGGAGGTCTGAGCATGCGAAGCCGACCGATGGACATGGAGGTCTGAGCATGCGAAGCCGACCGATGGACATGGAGGTCTGAGCATGCGAAGCCGACCGATGGACATGGAGGTCTGAGGTGCTGGTACCGGTTTCGTGGCTGGCCGAGTACGCGTCCCTGCCGGACGGCATCACCGTCGATGAGCTGGACGCGGCGTTCGTACGGATGGCGTTCGAGGTCGACGGGGTCGAAGACCTGCGTACCCGGGTGAGCGGGCCGCTGGTGGTCGGCCGGGTGCTCGAGATCTCCGAGCTGACCGAGTTCAAGAAGCCGATCCGGTACTGCCAGGTCGAGGTCGGGGAGGCCGCCCCACGCGGCATCGTCTGCGGCGCGACGAACTTCGCCGTCGGCGACCTGGTGGTGGTGGCGCTGCCGGGCGCGGTGCTGCCGGGCGACTTCAGGATCAGTGCCCGCACGACGTACGAGCACGTCTCTGACGGCATGATCTGTTCGGAGCGGGAGCTGGGGCTGGGCGACGACCACGCCGGCATCCTGGTCCTCCCCGCCGGGACCGCCGAGCCGGGCACCGACGCCCGCCCGGTGATGGGACTCGACGACCTGGTCTTCGACCTGAACATCAACCCCGACCGGGGGTACGCGTGGTCGATCCGCGGCCTGGCCCGGGATCTCGCACTGGCGCTGGACGTGCCGTTCACCGACCCCGCTCACGGTGACGCGCCGGGGGCGAACGACACCGCGTACCCGGTGCTGGTCGAGGACACGGTGGGCTGTGACCGGTTCGCCGCCCGGGCGGTGCGGGGAGTCGACCCGGCCGCGGTCAGCCCGCGGTGGATGCGGCGGCGGCTCACCCAGACCGGGATGCGGCCGATCTCGCTGCCGGTCGACATCACCAACTACCTGATGCTGGAGCTGGGTCAGCCGATGCACGCCTTCGACCTGGCCCGGCTGTCCGGCGTGCTGGTTGTGCGCCGTGCCCGCGAGGGTGAGCGACTGACCACATTGGACGGAGTAGAGCGGGTCCTCGAACCCGAGGACATGGTGATCTGCGACGACACCGGGCCGATCAGCCTCGCCGCGGTGATGGGCGGCGTCACCACGGAAGTGAACGTCGGCACCACCGACGTGCTGTTCGAGGCGGCGCACTGGGATCCGATCATGGTCGCCAAGACCGGGCGGCGGCACAAGCTGTCCAGCGAGGCGGGCAAGCGCTGGGAGCGCGGCGTGGACCCGAACCTTCCGCCGATCGCGTTGGAGCGGGCGGTGCGGCTGCTCGTGGAACACGGCGGCGGCGCCACCGACGGTCGTGTGCTGGACCTCGACTACGTCGCCCCCCGGGAGTCGATCCGGGTCCGGGCCGGGCTGGGAAGCGAGGTCAGCGGACTGGAAGGCCAGACGCCGGAGGACGAGCGGCGGGCGTACCAGGCGATCGGGTGTGAGGTCGTCACCATCGAGGACGGGTACGACGTGACGCCGCCGTCGTGGCGGCCCGATCTCGTGGACCCGTACGACCTGGTGGAGGAGTTCGTACGGCTGGTCGGGTACGACAAGGTGCCGAGCGTACTGCCGGTCGCACCGGCCGGACGCGGCCTCACCGCGGCGCAGCGGCGGCAGCGATCGGTCTCCCGGACGCTGGCCGAGGACGGGTACGTGGAGGTGCTGTCGTACCCGTTCGTGTCGCCGCAGTCGTTCGACGACCTGGGGTTGCCGGCCGACGACGGTCGCCGGATCGCGTGCCGCCTGGCGAATCCGCTCTCGGACGAGGAGCCGCTGCTGCGTACCACCCTGCTGGGTCCGTTGCTGGCGACGCTGCGGCGCAACCTGAGCCGGGGGCACCGCGACGTCGCGCTGTACGAGATCGGCTCGGTGTTCCGTCCCGGGGGCGTGGCCACGGGCACGCCCCCGTCGTTGCCGGTGGAGCACCGTCCCGACGACGCGCAGCTCGCCGAAGCGGAGCGGTACGTGCCACACCAGCCGGTACGGGTGGCCGTCGTACTCGCCGGTGACGTGGAGCTGCCCGGCTGGTGGGGCGAGGGGCGGGCGGCGAGCTGGTCGGACGCGATCGAGGCGGCGAGGATCGTCGGGGACACCACCGGTGTCGAGTTGGTGGTCCGCGCCGACACGCACGCGCCCTGGCACCCGGGCCGCTGCGCCGCGCTGCACCTGCCCGACGAACTGGGCGGCACCCTGATCGGCCACGCCGGCGAGCTGCATCCCGCGGTCTGCGACGCCCTGGAGTTGCCTCACCGTACGTGTGCCATGGAGCTGGAGCTGGACCTGTTGCCGTTGCCGGCTGTGGTGTCGGCGCCGCAGGTCTCGGGTTATCCGCCGGCGTTGCTCGACGTCGCGCTGCTGGTGGACGAGCGGGTCGCGGCGGCCGACGTACAGCACGCGTTGACGCGAGGGGCCGGCGAGTTGCTGGAGTCGATCCGGTTGTTCGACGTGTTCGCCGGGGAACAGCTCGGCGAGGGCCGCAAGTCGCTGGCGTACAAGCTGACGTTCCGGGCCGGTGACCGGACGCTGACCGTCGAGGAGGCGGTGGCGGCGCGGGACGCCGCGGTCGTGGAGGCGACCCGCGCCGTGGGAGCGGAGCTGCGCGGCGGTTGACCGGCTAAAGTGGCCCAAGTCACTCCGCGGTCCGGCACAGTGATGTCTTTGGCACCCAAGTGCCACCGATCTGACGCTAATCTGACCGCACTGGAAAGCTGCTGTAACGGCGGGACAACGGCACATGGAAGCGCGGTTCGGTGTTGAAGTGTGACTACATAGAGTTCGGGTCACCGGCGGGGGCGGCCCACCCGTTACTCAGAGACATCAGGTAGCGGGCGGACCGTGGCAATTTTCGGGATCACGGTGGAGACTCCTGGCGTGGAGGAACGGCCAAATCTGATCGGTCGGGCAGACGTCCGGCGGCGGGTGCGCGAACACCTCGCCGTCGGAAGTGTTCTCGTCTACGGGCCTCCCGGGATGGGAAAGTCCACCCTCCTGGGGGCTGTGGCCGCCGATCTTGCCACCGCGGATGACCGCGTCATGTGGACCTCACCTGGCCCGTCCGAGTCCACGTTGCCGTACCTGGCGTTGATCGACCTGCTCGGTCCGGTGCTGTCCGAGACCCGCGCCAGCCTGCCCGGACACCTGCTGGCCGCCCTCGAGGTGGCGCTGATGCGCCGCGACGCCGGCGGCTCGCCGCACGACCAGTTGGCGGTACGGCTCGCGGTGCTGGAGCTGCTGCGGGTGCTCGCCGCCGACCGGCGGATCCTGGTGGTGCTCGACGACGTGCAGTGGGTGGACCCGCCCAGCGCGGAGGTGCTGGCGTTCGCCGCCCGCCGCCTGCCCGGCGACCGGGTACGCGTGCTCGCCGCCGAACGCGTCGAGGGCGGAGTCGAGCCGAAGCGCCAGTCGGTGTGTCCGCAACCGCTGCAGGAGCTGCTGCTGGAGGCGCTGCCGGAATCGGATCTGGCGGAGTTGCTGCGTACCCGACTCGGTGCCGGATACCCACGCGGAATGCTGCACCGGGTCTACGAGGCGAGTGGCGGCAACCCGTTCTACGCCTTGGAGCTGGCGCGTACGCTCGCCCGGCGCGGCCGTTCGGTGGGCCTGTCGGATCCGTTGCCGGTCTCCGACCGGCTGCGGGTGCTGCTCGCCGAGCGACTGGCCGCCCTCGACGACCGGGTACGCCGTGCCCTGCTGCTGGTGGCCGCCTCGGCCCGTCCCGGTCGCGCCCTGCTCGCCGACTGCGAGGTCTGGAGCGAGCTGGAGGCGGCGCGGGCTTCCGGGCTGGTGGAGGTTCGCGGCAACGACCTGGTCGCCTTCACGCATCCGCTGCTCGGCGAGCTGATCTACGGCGACGCCTCGGACGACGAGCGGACCGCCGCGCACTCGCTGCTCGCCGAGCACACCGACGAGCCGATCGAACGCGCACGCCACCTGGCGCTGGCGACTCCGGCGGCGGACGAGTCGCTGGCGCAGACCCTGGCCGAGGCGGCGCAGGTGGCCTCCAGCCGGGGCGCTCCGGCGGTGGCCGCCGGTCTCACCAGGCTGGCCGCGGACCGTACGCCGCCGGACGACACGGACCGGGTGGCGTCGCGGCTGTTGGCCTCGGCGACGCTGGCCCGCGCGGCGGGGCTTCCCCTGGAGGCACGCGAATCCGCCGACGCCGCACTGGCCCAGGGCGGCTCCCGGGAAACCCGGGTGGACGCCCGGCTGCTGCTCGTCGAACTCGAGGGCGAGGACCTCTCCGGGGTCGAGCCGCTGCTGGACGCGGCGTACGCGGATGCGGCGGGCAACCCGCACCTGGAGACGAAGGTCCACCTGAAGCGGGCCAAGAAGGCCGAGTACGACGGCGACTATCCGCGGGTGCTCGCCGAGGCGGGGCACGCGGAGCGACTCGCCGAGGCCAGCGGCGACACCGAGCAGTTGATCGAGGCGCTGACCTGGCGGGCGTCGACCGAGGGCACCCTGGGCGACCTGAGCGCGGACGACCTGCACCGGCGGGCCTGGCAGCTCTCCCACGGCATGCCGCTGACCGCGCCGGTGGTGCAGGCTCGTCAGCTCTGGGCGATGACGTTGGTGTTCCGGGGTGACGTCACCGGCGCGCTGCGGGAGATCGTGCCGTTGCGGGCGGCGGTCGAGCGGGAGGGCACGCTGCGGGAACTCGCGTGGGTGCTGATCTCGTACGCCTCGATCCACATGCGTGCCGGACGGGGCGCGGCCGCGCTGGCGGCGGGTCGGCGGTGCGCGCAGCTGTTCGAGGACGTGGAGACCACGCCGGGGTTCGGGCTGGTGGTCGGCGCCGGGGTCGAGATCGTCGGCGGCACCGTGGAAGCCGCGATCCGGTACGCCGAGCGCGGCGTCGCCGCCACCGCGGACGCCGGCAACACCGAGATGATGCACCTGGCGCACGCCGTCGCGGGGCAGGCGCACCTGCTCGCCGGGGACCCGGCAACCGCGGTGGACCTGATGCGCAAGGCCCGTGGCGTCGAGCTGCGGATGGGGTACGTGGACCCCGCGATCGTCCCGTGGCACGCCGACTTCGCCGAGGGCCTGGTGGGCGCGGGTCACCGCCAGGAGGCGGCGGACCTGATCGCGGATGTCAGGGCGAAGGCCGAGCTGATGGACCGCCAGGTGGTGATGCTCGGGCTGGCACGGGTCGAGGCGCTGGTCAGCGCGGCCGCGGGGGACAGTCGTACGGCCGCGGACGAGCTGCGCCGGACGCTGGACAAGTACTCCGACCACCCGTACCCGCTGGACATTGCGCGGGCGTACCTGACGCTCGGCGTGCTGGAGCGGCGGGCGCACCGGCGCAGCGCCGCCCGTGAGGCGCTCGCGGAGGCGGAGACCCGGTACCTCGCGGCGTCTGCCGCCCCCTGGGTGGCGCTGGTACGGGCAGAACTGGCCCGACTGGACGGTGGCCGCGCCGGCGGCGAACTGAGCGACACGGAGCAGCGGATCGTGGAGCTGGTACGCGGCGGCGCCACGAACCGGGAGATCGCGGGGACGCTGTTCCTGTCCGTGAAAGCGGTGGAGGCGAACCTGACCCGGCTGTACCGCCGGCTCGGGGTGCGCAACCGTACCCAGCTGGTCCGCGCACTGGACGGTGTCGGCCACACCGACTGAATCGTGATACAGTCTCACGCATAAGCATGCGTGAGGTGGTGGATCGTGGGTGTACGGGTCGCCGTAGCCGGCGGCAGCGGGTACGCGGGCGGCGAGCTGTTGCGGCTCGTCGCGGCGCATCCGGAGCTGGAGCTCGCCACGGTCACCGGACACAGCAGCGCCGGCGAGTCCGTCACCGCTTTGCACCCGCAGCTGCGGTCGCTGCACGGCGTCGGCTTCGCGGCGACCTCCGCTGACCTGCTGGCGGAGGCCGATCTGGTGTTCCTCGCTCTGCCGCACGGCCAGTCCGGTCCGCTCGCCGCCCAGCTCCCCGCCGAACTGCCCGTGGTCGACCTCGGCGCGGACCACCGGCTCGCCGACGCCACCGCCTGGCACAGCTACTACGGCGGCGACCACGCCGGCACCTGGACGTACGGGCTGCCGGAGCTGCCGGGGCAGCGGGACCTGATCGGTGCGTCGCGGCGGGTCGCGGCGACCGGCTGCTACGTGGTCGCCACCACGCTCGCGCTGGCGCCGCTGATCGCCGCCGGGCTGGCGTCCGGCGACGACGTGGTCGTGGTGGCGGCTTCCGGCACCTCGGGCGCGGGTCGGTCGTTGACGCCGAACCTGCTGGCCAGCGAGGTGATGGGCGATGTGTCGGCGTACAAGGTGGGGCGGCATCAGCACGCGCCGGAGATGAAGCAGGCGACGGGGGCGGCCAGTCTGTCGTTCACCCCGGTGCTGGCGCCGATGCCGCGGGGCATCCTCGCCACGGTCACCGCCCTGCCGACCCGGCCCGGTATCAGCGAAGCCGAGGTGCGGGGTGCGCTCGCCGATGCGTACGCCGACGAGCCGTTCGTGCATCTGCTGGACGACGGCGCCTGGCCGCACACCGCCGCCACGTACGGCTCCAACGCCTGTCACCTGCAGGCCACCGTCGACGCCGACAGCGGCCGGCTCGTGGTGGTGAGCGCGATCGACAACCTGGGCAAGGGCGCCGCCGGCCAGGCCGTACAGTGCGCCAATCTGATGCTCGGCCTACCCGAGACGACGGGCCTGTCCGTGGACGGGGTGGCGCCATGACGTTGCCCAGCGGGTTCCGGGCGGCGGGGGTCGCGGCCGGATTGAAGCGCAGCGGCGGCAGGGATGTCGCGCTGATCGTGAACGACGGACCGTCGGACGCCGCGGCGGCGGTGTTCACCGGCAACCGGTGCAAGGCCAACCCGGTGCTGTGGAGCGAACGGGTGATCGCGGACGGGCGGGTACGCGCCGTCGTACTCAACTCTGCCGGGGCCAACTGCTACACCGGGCCGGAAGGGTTCCAGACCACCCACGCCACCGCGGAGCGGGTCGCCGCCGCACTGGACGTGAGCGCGAGCGACGTGCTGGTCTGCTCCACCGGTCTGATCGGGGAGCAGCTGCGGCGGGACCCGCTGCTCGCCGGCGTGGACGCGGCGGTGGCGGCGCTGGACCCGAGCGGCGAGCCGGCCGCCGCCGAAGCGATCATGACCACCGACACCAGGCCGAAGCGGGCCGTGGTGGCCGGCGACGGCTGGTCGGCGCGCGGTATCGCCAAGGGCGCCGGGATGCTCGCCCCCGCGCTCGCCACCATGCTCGTGGTGCTCACCACCGACGCGGCGGTCGACGCCGCGACCTGCGACACCGCGCTGCGGGCGGCGACCCGCCTCACCTTCGACCGGCTGGACTCGGACGGCTGCCAGTCCACCAACGACACCGTCGCGCTGCTTGCCTCCGGAGCCAGCGGTGTCACCCCCGCTCCCTCGGAGTTCACCGCGGCCGTCACGGCGCTCTGCGGGGACCTCGCGATGCAACTGCTCGGCGACGCCGAAGGATCGGCACACGACATCACCGTCGAGGTGGTCGGCGCGGCCAGCGAGGACGACGCGCTCGAGGTCGGCCGGGCGGTCGCTCGCAGTTCGCTGTTCAAATGCGCCGTGTACGGCGAAGACCCGAACTGGGGCCGGGTGCTCGCCGCCGCCGGCACCACCGGCGCGGCCTTCGAACCGCACGCCATCGACGTGACGTTCAACGGTATCGAGGTCTGCCGGGGAGGCGAACCCGGCGAGCCGCGGGAGAAGGTGGCCTTCGACGGGCGGGCCGTCCACGTCCTGGTCGACCTGCACGCCGGGCCGGCCACGGCGACCATCTGGACCAACGACCTCACGGAGGCGTACGTCCACGAGAACTCGGCGTACTCCACATGACCGGCACACTGGCTCGTGACCTGCGGCAGGCCCTCAAGCGGGCACAGCGGAAGGCGTCCGTTCTCATTGAGGCGCTGCCGTGGCTGGGCCGCTTCCACGGTGCCACCGTCGTGGTCAAGTACGGCGGCAACGCGATGACCGATCCGCAGCTGCGGGCCGCGTTCGCCGCCGACATGGTGTTCCTGCGGTACGCCGGTCTCAAGCCCGTCGTGGTGCACGGCGGCGGCCCGCAGATCGGCGCGATGCTGGCCCGGCTCGGCATCGACAGCGAGTTCAAGGGCGGCCTGCGGGTCACCACTGCCGAGGCGGCCGACGTGGTACGGATGGTCCTGGTCGGCCAGGTGGGCCGGGAACTCGTCGGCCTGATCAACGAGCACGGCCCGTACGCCGTGGGGATGTCCGGCGAGGACGCGAAGCTGTTCACCGCGGTGAGACGGCCCGCGTACGTGGACGGTGAGGCGGTCGACATCGGGCTGGTCGGCGACGTGGAGCGGGTCAACCCGGCCGCCGTGACGGACCTGATCGCCGCCGGCCGGATCCCGGTGATCTCCACGGTCGCCCCGGACGCCGACGGCGTGGTGCACAACCTCAACGCCGACACCGCCGCCTCCGCGCTCGCCGTGGCCCTGCACGCGCAGAAACTCGTCGTACTCACCGATGTCGAAGGCCTGTACGCCGACTGGCCCGACCGCGACAGCCTGCTCTCCGAGATCGCCGCGGACCAGTTGGAGGACATGCTGTCCGGCCTGGCCAGCGGGATGATCCCGAAGATGGAGGCGTGCCTGCGGGCGGTACGCGGCGGCGTACCACAGGCGCACGTGATCGACGGCCGGGTGGCGCACTCGCTGCTGCTGGAAGTGTTCACCGACGAAGGGTTCGGAACCATGGTGGTGCCGTCATGACGCTCCGGGACCGGTGGTCGGCCGCGTTGATGCCCACGTACCCGGTGCCCTCGCTGGCCCTGGTACGCGGCGAGGGCGCGGTGGTGACCGACGAGGCCGGCCGCCGCTACCTCGACCTGTACGGCGGCATAGCCGTCAACGCGCTCGGCCACGCGCACCCGGCCGTCGTGGCGGCGGTCACCCGGCAGATATCGACCCTGGGCCACGTGTCCAACCTGGTGGCGTCGGCGCCGGCCGCCCAGCTCGCCGAGCGGCTGCTGGGACTCGCCGACCGGCCGGGCCGGGTGTTCTTCACCAACTCCGGCGCGGAGGCCAACGAGGCGGCGTTCAAGCTGTCCCGGCGTACCGGGCGGAGACAGGTGGTGGCCACCGACGGCGGGTTCCACGGCCGGACCATGGGTGCCCTGGCGCTCACCGGCCAGCCGTCCAAGGCCGAGCCGTTCCAGCCGCTGCCGGGCGATGTCAGCCACGTGCCGTACGGGGACATCGGGGCGCTTGCCGGGAAGGTCACCGTGGACACCGCCATGGTGATCCTGGAGCCGTTGCAGGGGGAGAACGGGATCGTCGTACCGCCGCCGGGTTATCTGAAGGCGGCGCGGGAGATCACCGCCGAGCAGGGCGCGCTGCTGGTGCTCGACGAGGTGCAGACCGGCATCGGCCGTACCGGCGAGTGGTACGCATACCAGGCCCACGGGGTCGAGCCGGACGTGATCACGCTGGCCAAGGGCCTGGGCGGCGGGTTGCCGATCGGCGCGTGTGTGGCGTTCGGACCGGCAGCCGACCTGCTCGACGTCGGGATGCACGGCACCACCTTCGGCGGCAACCCGGTGTGCTGCGCCGCCGCGCTGGCCGTACTCGAGACCATCGAGTCGGAGGGTCTGCTGGCGCACGCCACCGCTCTCGGCCAGCGGCTCAGCAACGGCGTCGAAGCCCTCGGCCACGGCCTGGTCGCGGAGGTACGCGGCGCCGGTCTGCTGCTCGGCATCGTCCTCACCGCCCAGGTCGCCGTACGGGTGGCCGCCGAGCTGCAGCAGGCCGGGTTCCTGGTCAACCCGGTGCAGCCGGACGTGCTGCGGTTGGCGCCGCCGCTGATCCTCACGACCGAGCAGGCCGACAGCTTCGTGGCCGCGCTGCCGGCCGCCCTCGACAGCGCCATGGACACCGCGGCGCTCGACAGCGCCGCCGGCATCGAAAAGCGCCGCAGCACCACGGGAGCCGCCCTATGAGCCACCCCACGAAAATGCTCCGCAAGCTCCACATTTCCGCGGGGGCCCCGACGTGATCCGGCATTTCCTTCGGGACGACGACCTGACCGCCGCCGAACAGGCTGAGGTCCTCGACCTCGCCGCCGACCTCAAGCGGAAGCCGCTGGATGCGCGGCCGCTGGAGGGGCGCGCCGTCGCGGTGATCTTCGAGAAGCCGTCGCTGCGTACCCGGGTGTCCTTCGAGGTGGGGATCGGCCAGCTCGGCGGCCAGCCGCTGGTGATCGACGCCCGGAGTACGCACTTCGGACGCGGCGAGTCGATGTCCGACGCCGCCCGGGTGCTCTCCCGGTACGTCGACGCCATCGTGATCCGTACGTTCGACGACCAGCGGCTGGTGGACCTCGCCCAAGCCGCGACGGTGCCGGTGGTGAACGCGCTGACCGACGGGTTCCACCCGTGCCAGCTGCTGGCCGACCTGCAGACCGTGCAGGAGCGGTTCGGCCGCACCGCGGGCATCGCCCTCAGCTATCTCGGGGACGCCGGAAACAACATGGCGCACTCGTACCTGCTCGCCGGGGCGACGGCCGGCATGCACGTCAAGGTCGCCGGGCCGGCCGACTTCGCGCCGGATCCGCAGGTCGTGGCGAAGGCCGGGGAGATCGCGACCCGGACCGGGGGCTCGGTCGCCGTCGGCACCGACCCCGTCGAGGCGGCCGCCGCGGCGCAGGTGCTCGCCACGGACACCTGGACGTCGATGCAGCACGACGGCGACGGCGTGGACCGGCGTACCCCCTTCTGGGCTTTTCAGGTCAACGAGGGGCTGCTCGGGCAAGCGGACGCCGAAGCGATCGTGCTGCACTGCCTGCCCGCCCACCGCGGCGAGGAGATCACCGACGAGGTGATGGACGGGCCGCACAGCGCCGTGTTCGACCAGGCCGAGAACCGGCTGCACGCCCAGAAGGCGCTGCTGACCTGGCTGTTGGCACAGAGCCAGCCAAACCCGCGCCAGCCAAACCCGCGCCAGCCAAACCCGCGCCAGCCAAACCCGCGAGGTGCCCGATGACCCAGGCAACCCCGGTCACCAAGACCGCCCGCCACGAGCGGATCATCCAACTGGTACGCGAACGCCCGGTACGGTCGCAGACCGAGCTCGCCGATCTGCTGCACGCCGACGGCATCAGCGTCACCCAGGCCACCCTTTCCCGAGACCTGGAAGAACTGAGCGCGGTGAAGGTACGCGGCGGCGAAGGCGGCCCCGCCGTGTACGTCATCCCCGAGGACGGCAACCCGCCGCTGCGTACCGCCGAGCAGGGGCCGGCGAGGTTGCACCGGCTGCTGCGCGAGCTGCTCACCGGCGCCGACCACTCCGGGAACCTGGTGGTGTTGCGAACCCCGCCCGGAGCCGCCCAGTTCCTCGCCAGCGCACTGGACCGCTCCGGGCTTCACGAGGTCGTCGGCACCATCGCCGGGGACGACACGATCCTGGTGGTCTCCCGACGAACCGACGGCGGCGCCGACCTCGCCGCCAAGCTGCTCGCCTGGTCCGGCCGGGCATAGCCCCTCGAAGACTTCAACAAGGAGACAGACCAATGACTGAACGGATCGTGCTCGCGTACTCGGGAGGCCTCGACACCTCCGTGGCGATCGGCTGGATCGCCGAACAGACCGGTGCCGAAGTGATCGCCGTGGCCGCCGACGTCGGCCAGGAGGGCGAAGACCTCGACACCATCCGGCAGCGGGCGCTGGACTGCGGCGCCGTCGAGGCCGAGGTGGTCGACGCCCGGGAGGAGTTCGCCGCCGACTACTGCTTCCCCGCGCTACGCGCCAATGCCCTCTACATGGACCGGTATCCGCTGGTCAGCGCGCTGTCCCGGCCGCTGATCGTGAAGCACCTGGTCAGGGCCGCCCGGCTGCACGGCGCCACGTACGTCGCCCACGGCTGCACCGGCAAGGGCAACGACCAGGTCCGGTTCGAGGTCGGCACCGCGACTCTCGCCCCCGACCTCAAGACCATCGCGCCGGTACGGGACTACGCCTGGACCCGGGAAAAGGCGATCGCGTACGCCGAGGAGAAGGGGCTGCCGATCGACGTCACCCGCAAGTCGCCGTACTCGATCGACCAGAACCTGTGGGGCCGGGCCGTGGAGACCGGATTCCTGGAGGACATCTGGAACTCGCCGATCGAAGATCTCTACTCGTACACCGCCGACCCGGCCGAGCCGCGGGACCCGGACGAGGTCACCATCACCTTCGAACAGGGCTTCCCGGTCGCGATCGACGGCGAGACCGTCACCCCGTTCCAGGCGATCGACGAGCTCAACCGGCGGGCCGGCGCGCAAGGCATCGGCCGGCTCGACATGGTCGAGGACCGCCTCGTCGGCATCAAGAGCCGGGAAGTGTACGAAGCCCCCGGCGCCATCGCCCTGATCACCGCCCACCAGGAGCTCGAGAGCGTGACCGTCGAACGGGAGACGGCCAGGTTCAAGCGGACCGTCGACCAGCGCTGGGGCGAACTCGTGTACGACGGCCTGTGGTTCTCCCCGCTCAAGCAGGCCCTCGACGCGTTCGTCGACCACACCCAGCAGCACGTCACCGGCGAGGTACGGCTGACCCTGCACGGCGGCCGGGCCGTGGTCACCGGCCGGCGCAGCGACTCCTCCCTGTACGACTTCCACCTGGCCACGTACGACGCCGGCGACACGTTCGACCAGTCGCTCGCCAAGGGCTTCGTCGACCTGTGGGGCCTGCCCAGCAAGCTGGCCGCGATCCGGGACGCCAAGCTCGGCTCCGGCGGCCCGGTGCCGGGCGGCAAAGCCGGCTCGGCAGAATGAGCGTGGTGACCAACCACAAGACGTCTGACGGCGGCTCGCCCGGGCCTGGCGGCCCGACGAGGCTGTGGGGCGGCCGGTTCTCCGGCGGCCCCGCGGAAGCCCTCGCCCGGCTCTCGGTGAGCGTCCAGTTCGACTGGCGCCTCGCCGGGTACGACATCCGAGCCTCCCGGGCACACGCCCGGGTGCTCGCCGACGCCGGCCTGCTGACCAACGAGGAGCTGGGTCAGATCCTGGCGGCGCTGGACGACCTGCTGGCGGCGTGCGCGTCGGGGGAGTTCCGGCCCACGGTGGAGGACGAGGACGTACACACCGCGCTGGAGCGGGGGCTGCTGGAACGGCTCGGCAGCCTCGGCGGCAAGCTGCGCGCCGGCCGCAGCCGCAACGACCAGGTCGCCACCGACCTGCGGATGTACCTGCGCGACCACGCCCGCGGCGTCGCCTCGGTGGTGATCGACCTGGTCGAGGCGCTCAGCGACCAGGCCGAACGCCACGTCGACACCCCGGCGCCGGGCATGACCCACCTGCAGCACGCCCAGCCGATCTCGTTCGGCCACCAGCTGCTGGCGCACGCCCAGGCACTGCTGCGCGACCTGGCCCGGCTGCGGGACTGGGACGCCCGCGCCGCGATCAGTCCGCTCGGCTCCGGCGCGCTCGCCGGCTCCTCGCTGCCGCTGGACCCGGTAGCGGTGGCCCACGAGCTGGGCTTCGACGCGCCGGCGGAGAACTCGGTCGACGCGGTCGCCGACCGCGACTTCGTCGCCGAGTTCCTGTTCGTCGCCGCGCTCACCGGGGTGCACATCTCCCGGATCGGCGAGGAGGTCTGCCTCTGGACCAGCCAGGAGTACGGCTGGGTCGAGCTGGACGACGCGTTCGCCACCGGCTCGTCGATCATGCCGCAGAAGAAGAACCCCGACATCGCGGAACTCGCCCGGGGCAAGGCCGGCCGGTTGATCGGCCACGTCACCGGCGTACTGGCGATGCTCAAGGGCCTGCCGCTGGCGTACGACCGGGACCTGCAGGAGGACAAGGAGCCGGTCTTCGACGCGGTCGACACGCTCGAGTTGGTGCTTCCGGCCCTCACGGGGCTGATCTCCACGATGACGGTACGGGAAGACAAGCTGGCCGCCGCCGCGCCCGCCGGCTTCACGCTCGCCACCGAAGTGGCCGACTGGCTGGTACGCCGTGGCGTACCGTTCCGCGACGCGCACGAGGTGACCGGCCGTCTGGTGACGCACTGTGTCGCCCGAGGCTGCGCCCTGGACGAGGTGACCGACAAGGACCTGGTCGAGATCAGCGAGCACCTGACCCCCGAGGTCCGCAACGTCCTCTCCGTACGGGGAGCGTTGGCGGCCCGTACCACTTACGGCTCGACCGGCCCCGGCCCGGTCGCGGAGCAACTGGCGACGCTCAACGACCGGCTGCCGGCCTGGCGGGAATGGGCGTCGACGTCGGTGTTCCCCGACTGACCATGCCGGACCTGCTGGCGCTGCTCTCCGGCCCGGTCGCCGCCGCCGCCCGCGGCCTCCTGGGCGCCACGGTTTCCGGTGGTGGCGTCACTGTGAGACTGACAGAGGTCGAGGCCTACGCAGGTCTGGGCGAGGACCCCAGCTCCCACGCCCACCGTCGTCGCACCCCCCGTAACGCGGTCATGTTCGGCCCGCCCGGCTTCGCGTACGTCTACTTCACCTACGGCGTGCACTGGTGCCTCAACGTGGTCTGCGGCCCGCCCGGCCAGGCCTCCGCGGTCCTGCTGCGGGCCGGCGAGGTGGTCGACGGTCTCGAGGTCGCCCGCTCCCGCCGGCCGAAGGCGACCGACCGCGACCTCGCCCGTGGCCCCGCCCGGCTCGCGACCGCGCTCGGCATAGACAAAACCGCCGATGGTACGCCGCTGCTCGACGACACCGGCCCGCTGCACCTCGCAGCCGGCGCCCCGGTGCCGCCCGACCGCATCCGTACCGGCCCCCGCGTCGGGGTCACCACCGACACCGCGTGGCGCTACTGGATCGCCGACGAACCCACGGTGAGCGCCTTCCGCCCGTACGTACCGCGAAACCGGGTGCGCCGCGCCGGCACCCGTACGCAAGAATCGGACCCGTGAACCTCTTCGACGATCTGCGACAGCGCGGCCTGATTCAGGACTCCACCGAGCCCGAGGAGCTCCACAAGCTGCTCGCCGGCGAGCCGACCACGTTCTACGTCGGCTTCGACCCCACGGCGGCGAGTCTGCACGTGGGCCACCTGGTGCAGGTCCTCACCGCGCGGCGGCTGCAGCTCGCCGGGCACAAGCCGTTGCTGCTGGTCGGCGGCGCCACCGGCCAGATCGGCGACCCGAAGGAGGCGGGCGAACGTACCCTCAACGACCCCGACATCGTGGCCCGCTGGGTGGAGCGGATCCGCGAACAGCTGTCCCCGTTCGTCACGTACGACGGCGACAACGGCGCGGTGCTGGTGAACAACCTGGACTGGACCGCGGAGATGTCGGTGGTCGAGTTCCTCCGCGACGTCGGCAAGCACTTCCCGGTGAACAAGATGCTGGCCCGCGAGGTCGTGAAGGCGCGCCTGGAGAGCGGCATCAGCTTCACGGAGTTCAGCTACCAGCTGCTGCAGGCGAACGACTTCTACGAGCTGCACCGCCGTCACGGCTGCATGCTCCAGTTCGGCGGCTCCGACCAGTGGGGCAACATCACCGCCGGCGTCGACTACGTACGCCGCCGCGGCGCCGGCCCGGTGCACGCGTTCACCACCCCGCTGGTCACCAGGTCCGACGGTACGAAGTTCGGCAAGTCCGAGGGCGGCTCCGTCTGGCTCGACCCCCAGATGACCAGCCCGTACGCGTTCTACCAGTTCTGGATCAACGCCGACGACGCCGACGTGGTCCGCTACCTGCGGTACTTCAGCTTCCGCCCCCACGACGAGCTCGCCGAACTGGAGAAGGCCACCGTCGAACGGCCGCCCGCCCGCGCCGCCCAACGCGCTCTCGCCGAGGAGCTGACCACGCTGGTCCACGGGGAGGACGAGTGCCGCCAGGTGATCGCCGCGAGCCAGGCGCTGTTCGGCCGAGGTCAGCTCGACGAACTGTCGCCGGCCACGTTGCGCTCCGCCCTGGCCGAGGCCGGTTTGACGGAGGTACGCGGAGACCTGCCGCCCGTGACCGTGCTGCTGCGCGATGCCGGCCTCGTCTCGAGCCTGTCCGAGGCCCGACGGACCATCTCCGACGGCGGCGCCTACCTCAACAACGTACGAGTCACCGACGGCGAGGCCCCAGTCCCCGCGGACACCCTGCTGCATGACCGCTGGCTCGTCCTACGCCGCGGCAAGCGCAACATCGCCGGCATCGAACTCGTACGCTGACTAGCCCACTTGATCCGGATTTGCCCAGGTTCTCTCCGCGCCAGCCATATTGTGACCTGCGTCACGACCTGCCGATTTGACGGAGCCGTACGCACCGCGTAAGTTTTCACAGGCCTGCGGGGAACCGGACAGATCAGGATCGCGGAAGCGGCCAGACCGTACGGACCCGCGGAAATTCCTGGATTTCGTGTCGATCACGTACCTGCGCGCTATCCTTGGAGATTGGGCAGTGCGGATCGACCGGGACCCCGGATACGGCCCGCGAAACTGACCAGCTAGGCTTTGAAAGCCCCGAGCGCGGTTCCCTCTTTTTGGTGGGTGTTGTGTTTGGTGTGGTGTGTGT
>WNGA01000050.1_pt1 | contig 127912 bp, 113 predicted proteins | sample 5400061 | NCBI WGS metagenome assembly WNGA01 (sample SAMN13153366, study PRJNA577476) | soil metagenome | isolation source: 100 cm soil or saprolite under grassland replicate 2 | place: USA:California | collected 2016-06-15 | reverse complement strand
CCGTCCGATCGGTCGCCTACATGCCTGACGGCAGCAGCGTGATCGTCGGGATGGCGGGCGGAGTCGCCAAGCTGCTCGATTCGGCGACGGCGCGCGAGCTGCGGACCTTCATCGGCCACGCCGGCGGCGTCAACGCGGTGGCAATCTCGACCGACGGCATGTTGCTCGTGACCGCCAGCGACGATCGCACCGTGAAGATCTGGCGGATCGCCGACGGTGCGCCGCTGGCGACGCTGGCCGGTCACGGGCGCGAGCTGGTCTCGGTCGCGCTGTCGCCGGACGCGACGCGCGTCGCGGCGGGCGCGGCCGACGGCGAGATCTTCCTGTGGACGCGCGCCACCAGGACGCTGGTGGCGACCAAGATCGATCACATCGACGCCGTTCGCGGCATTGGCTTCGCCGCCGCCGGGACGCGCATCTTCACGGGCAGCGTCGACGGGAGCGTCCGCGTCTGGTCGGCCACCGATCTGGCGCCGCTCGCGACGCCAATCCAGAACAGCGTGCGTATGCTGTCGCTGGCGGTATCGCCCGACGGCGCCCGCGTCGCGATCGGCGACGGGCAGAGCCGCATCATCTTGTGGCGCGCCTCCGACGCCGCGCAGGAACGGCAGTTGCAGGCATCTTATCCGCCCATCGGCGTCGCGTTCTCGCCCGACGGCACCCGCGTCTACGCGGCGTCCGCGAACACGATCGAGTGGCTGCCGGCGGCGGGCGGCGCGACGACGCCGCTGATCTCGCCCATCGGCGATACCCGTGCGCTGGCGGTGCGCCCCGACGGGCGCGCGCTGTTCATCGCGAACAACTGGGCGCTGTGGCTGATCGACGAGACCGGCGCCCTGATCCGTCCCGAGGTGATCACGCCGCTCCCGCGCAGCATCGCCTTCTGGCCCGACGGGAGCCGGCTGGCGGTGGCGGGCGAATACGGGCTGGTGGTGCGCGCGCTGCCGAGCGGCGACGTGTCGCAAGTCGTCCTCGTCCGCCAGTCCCAGGCGCACTTCAACGGCGTGGCGGTGTCGCGTGACGGCCTGCTCGCGACCGCCAAGGACGACGGCCTGGTCCAGCTCTGGTCGACCACGACCTGGCAGGTAACCCGCGACGTCTTCCGCGCGAGCATCTGGGCTTACGACGTCGCGTTCTCCCCGAACGGCGCCTGGCTGGCGGCCTCGGGTGCGATGGGCGTCAACTACGTGTTTCCGGTCGCGGCCGACGGCGGCGCCGATCACTGGCTGGGCTACAGCAGCTACGTCAATTCCATCGCTTTTTCGCCGGACGGCTCGCTGGTCGCCGCCGGGACCGATGACAGCAAGCTGGGGATCGTGCGCGTCTCCGACTGGAGCGACGTCCGCCGCATCGATCAGGCGCACGGCCCCGTCGACGACATCGCCTTCACACCCGACAACCAGCAGGTGGTCAGCACCGGCGACGATCGCGTCACGCTCTGGCAGGTGACCGGCTCGACGGTTCGCCGCGATCTCCTGCGGCAGACCGGCTTCCAGGGTAAGAGCGTGGCCGTCTCGCCCGACGGCGCGCTGGCGGTCGCCGGCGGAAGCGATGGCCCGCTCCGGATCTGGTCGCTGGCCGACTACGCATCGCTCCCGCCGCTTTTCGGCCACGGCTCCCGCGTGATGGCGGTCAGGTTCGCCCCCGACGGCAACCGGCTGGCCGCGGCCTACGACGACGGGACGGTCTGGCTCTGGTGCCGCCGATGAGCGCGCGCCGCGTCCTCGCGTTCACGCTCGGCGCCGCGTCGGTCGCGCTCGCGCCCCCGCCGGCGATCGGCCAGGACGGCGGCGTGCCGGTTCAGCAACCCGTGGTAGGGCCGGAGGTGAACGTCTCGTCATCGGGCTACGGCACGACGCCGATCATCACCGGGTGGAGCGCAACCTGCAGCGACAGCCGCTGCATGGTCACCTGGAACAGCTACAACGGCGGCTACGCGATGCCGGTCGACAGCGAGGGGCGGCCGGTGCGGCAGGCCGCGCTGATGCTGGACGGCTTCGTCGGCGCGCAGCGCTCGTCGGTATTCCTGGGCGACGACTTCGTGATCGCCTCGCGCGCGGGCGGCGACATGACCCTCGTCCGCGTGTCGGCGGATGGCGTTCCGAACGCCAAGCTCACGTTGGCGCTGACGAGCGCCAACGTCTCCGACTTCACGATGGCCTGGAACGGCAGCCGCCTGCTGGTCTTTTACCGCGACCAGATCGGCCCCAGTAGCAGCAACCCCTACACGATGGTGCTCGACGGGAATCTCGCCACGGTCGTGGCGCCCGCCCCGTTCACGCCCGACCCGGGCGTGCCGGATCTCCTGGTCAGGACCGGGAACGAGTTCGTGCTGCTCGGCGCGGCGCAGGCGTGGGCGCTGAACGGCGCGGGGCAGATCGTGCTCGGGCCGGTGGCGATGCCGACGCAGGCGGGCGGCGGCTTCGGCGCGATATCGGCGGGCGGCGTTCCGGTCCTACTCACCGCGTTTCCCGCGCTGCTGATCCGGCTGGGCGCCGACCTCCGGCCGGCCGCCATGGCCCAGCCGGCGAGCGGGGGCGGAACGTTGGCCTGGAACGGCACGCACATCCTGATCGTCTCGTCGGACTCCTCCACCTCCAATCTAAACATGCGTCGATACAATCTCGATCTCGGCGCGGCGGACACGGCCGCGACCCCGATCGCGGCGTCGCTCAACTCGTATCCGTTCGCCGCCGGGCGGGGCAGCGAGTTCATGCTGTTCGTCGCGGAGCTCGGCTATGTCCCGAACGAGTACGGCATCGTCGCGCGCCCGCTCAACGCGGGCGGCAGGCCCCGCACCACCACCGACACGCTGGTCTCGGTTGCGGCGCTCCGGCACTGGCTGCCGTTCCTGGTCGCCCAGCCGTCCGGCTACCTGGCGTTCGCCGCGCAGGGGGAGATGGAGGTGGGGGTGATGCCGCTCGGTTCGGACGGCCGGCCGGTCGCGGGTCGTCCGGCCACCGGCTTGGCGATGGGCCGGACGCCCCAGCCCGTGGCGCTCGGAACCAGCCCGGCCGGCGGGATCGCCGTGGCCGGGATGTTCTCCGAGTTCCGGACCTCGGCGATCCGCTTCGACGGCGGCGGGCAGGTGCTCGACAACCCGCCCCTCGAGACCCGTGTCGAGGCACGGTACCGCGGCGGGATCGTCTGGAACGGAAGCTCCTACTTCCTGCTCGCCGGCGACCGAACCGCGACGGTGGGCGCGGACGGAAGCATCGGAAGCTTCTTCAGCTACTTTTTTCCGGCCGGCTCGACGCTGAGCGCGGTGGACATCATGGGGACCACTCCGCTGTGCGCCTTCATCAACTACCGGCCGGAGCTGAGCAGCGTCGAGCTGGCGGCGATGCGTTTCGATCAGGTGGGCAAGCCGATCGACGCGCAGCCCATCTCGCTGACGCCGGCGCCGGCGGGGACCGCGACGGCCACCGCCGTGTCGCTCGCGCACGACGGGACCCGCTACCTGGCGGCCATGGACCCGGCAGTGCTCGAGGCGAACGGGGCGCTGACGTCGGAAGTGCGGGTGCTGCGCATCGGCACGAACGCGCAGGCCGCTGACGCCTCGTCGACGTTGCTCCGGCGCGCGACCGGCGCCCCGCCCACCGTCAGCGGCGCGGCGCCGATCCCCGCGATCTCGAACCCGACTGCGGTGTACGACGGCCGGATGTACTGGGTGGTCTGGCGGGAGCAGGGGCTGTGGGTCCGGCGGGTCGGGACCGACGCGCGCGTGCTGGACAGCCAGCCGATCAAGTTGCTCGACGAGCCGTTCGAGGAGTTCGCGCTGGCATCGCAGGGAAGCGGCTCCGTGCTGCTCGCCTACAGCCGGCTGGATGAAGCGCCCGACGTGCAGTCGGTCCGGCTCAAGTCGCGTCTGATCACGACCGGAGATACGACGGGTACGGGTGGTACCGGAGGAGGAGGGGGCGGCGCCGGCGGAGGCGGCGGCGCGGGCGGAGGCTTGGGCGGCCGTGGCGGCGCCGGGGGCGTGGGTGGCAGCGGCGGAGCAACGGGCGGACGAGGCGGCGCCGCGGGAACGACCGGCGCCGGGGGAGGCGGCGGGGCGGCGGGAAGCGGCGTGGCGGGTGCTACGAGTGGAGGTGGCGGCGCGGCGGGTGGGCGTGGCGGCGGCGTGGGCGGCGCCGCCGGGGCAAGCGCAGCCGGAATGAGCGGCTCTGCCGGTTCGAATGGCGCGGGCGCAACGGGCGGCGCGAGCGCTGGCTCGACGGGTGGCGGGGTGACCGGCGGCGGCTCTTCCGGCTGCGGCTGCGAGACGGGCGGCGGATCCGGCGGCGGCGCGGCGCTCGGCCTCGTGCTGCTCGCGTTCGCCGCGCTTGTGCGCCGGCGACGGAGTAGCCTGCGACGGTCCCGGCTACGCCGCCCGCAACGCCGCCACCTATACGGGCACCGCCAGTCTCAAATTGGATAGTGACCCATCACGGAGCGGAAGACGGCGTCGTCATCGACCAACAGCAGGACGGGCTCCTCGGGGCCGCCGTCGCCCGTCATCTCACGCCTCGTCCTCGACAGCCGCGGGCGGACGCTTCGGATCGACGGCGTCGCGCTTTAGGTCGACGTCGCCGGCGAGCGTAGCCTGCGTCGCCGCCGGTGCTTCGTACCAGCCGGGATCACCGTAGCGGCGGATCCCGTCGCGCGTCTTGAGCACGGTGAACATGCCGCCCATCGTGATGTAGTCGTGCTTTCCTTTGGCGCCCAGCATGGGGATGCTGTTCGGCGGCACCGGCATCCCCATGTCGCCCATCTCGGCCATGCCGGTCTGGCCCATCGTCATGTAGCCCGGGACGACCTTGCGGACATGCTCGTCCAGCTTGCCGGGCTCGACGCCGATCAGGTTCGGCACGCCATGCCCCATCTGGTTCATCACGTGGTGGGTCATGTGGCAGTGCATCGCCCAGTCTCCCGGGGCGTCGGCGACGAACTCGACGGTGCGCGTGCTACCGGTGGGCACCAGGACGGTGGTCTCGGGCCAACGCGCAGAGTCCGGAATCTCGCCGCCGTCGGTCTCCGTGATGTGAAAGCTGTGTCCGTGGAGGTGGATCGGGTGGTGATCCATCGCGCTCAGGTTGCCGATGCGGATCCGAACGCGTTGACCGGTCCGCACGACGAGCGGCGCAGTGCCTGGGAACGCCTTCGCGTTCATGGTGAGCATGTTGAACTCGGTCATCTCGTTCGGGTTCGGCCGCTTGGCGCCCGGATCGATGCGCCACTCGTGCAGCATGATGGCGAAGTCGCGGTCCACCTTCCGCCGCGGCCGCCGCGGGTGAATGACGAATAGCCCGGTCAGGCCGAGCGCCATCTGCGTCATCTCGTCGTGGTGCGAGTGGTACATCGCCGTACCGCTCTGGCGCAGCGTGAACTCGTACTTGAACGTCTCGCCGGGTTGGATCGCCTTTTGATTGAGACCGCCTACGCCGTCCATCCCGTTCGGCAGCAGGACGCCGTGCCAGTGCACCGTGGTGGCGGCCGGCAGGCGGTTGGTGACGTAGATGCGGACGCGATCGCCCTCGACGGCCTCGATCACCGGGCCGTGCACGCGGCCGTTGTACCCCCAGAAGCGCGCCTTGAGCCCGGGCGCCATCTCGTGGTCCACCTCCTCGGCCACCATGTGGAAGACCTTTACGCCGTCGACGACCTTCCAGGGCAGCTTCGCGCCGTTCGGCACGGTCACGGGCAGGTAGTCGCGCCCCGGGCGTCCCGGCGCGAGCCCCTTGTCTGGGACCCTCGCTGCGTGAGCCGAGCCGGTGCCCGCGAGCAAGGCCCCGCCGACGGCGCCTGCCGTGAGCACGGCTCGGCGCGAGAGCGCGAACGCTTCGAGATCGTTCTTCGTTTCAGTGCTCATGTTTGTCGCTTCCTTGCGAGGCGGGCGGGATTGCTGCTGCGGGCGGGGCGGCTGGCGACGGCGCGGGGGGCGGCTTCTGGTCCGGCGGTGACGATGGCAGTGAGCCGCCGAGCGCGCGCGCGAGCTCGGCGCGCGCCTTCCAGTAGTCGCGAAGGGCTTCGAGGTATCCCCGGCGCGCATCGACCTCGCCCTGCTTCACGGTCAAGAGCTGGAAGACGCTGATGAACATCCCGTTGTAGTGCAGCAACGCCTGCTCGGACACGTTCTTGCGGAGCGGAATCAGGACGTCTCGATAGTGCAGGACGGTCTCGCGACCCGTCCGAAGCCGCACCTCGGCCAGGCGCACCTCCGACCGTGCATCGATCGCGACGGCGGACAGCCGCCGCTCCTGCTCACGGCGCTGCGCTTCGAGCCGCGCGATCGTGGCTTGCCGCTGGTCGAAGATCGGCAGCTCGATCACGAGGTTCGGTCCGAGCAGGCGGGGACCATTCGGATCCTGGTGCATGTCGACGCCCACGTCGAGCCGCCCCACGAGCCGCGAGCTGCGCGCCAGGTCGACCGCCTTCGAGAGCAGGGCCGCCTGCCGCTCGGCCACCGCGACATCGAGGCGCCTGCTCATCGCGAACGATTCGAGGTGTTCGAGCTTCGGCTCCGCCGGAGGCAATGGGGGCAGCGCCTCGGCGAAACGCCAGCTCGTCGTCTCGCCCCAGAGCCCCAGCAGCCGGTTGACGCTCTCGCGCGCCTCGAGCAGCTCGATCTCCTCGCGCGCCAGATCGAGTCTGGCCTGCTGGAACAGTGCCGCCTCCGTGGCGCGATCGAGGTCGCTCACGTTCCCCGCGTCGTATTGCCGCTCGGACAGCTCCGCGGCCGCGGAGGCTGCATCGACGACGGTCCGACGAAAGGCGACCAGCTCGACGCCCGCCTGCGCCGAGACGAAGGCCTTCTCGACCGAGGCGGCGACTTCCAGCGCCCGGTTGGCGACCCTAAGCGTATCGGCCTGGAACTGCTCGCGCGCGATCTGCTTGCGCAACGGAAGCACGAAGAGGTCGAGGAAGTCCTGCACCAGGGACAAGCGCAGCTCGTCGTTCGCGCCGTTGTTGAGCCGGAAGCCGAGATCGGCGCCGAACGTCGGGTTCCGGAGCAGCCCGGCTTGCACCATGTCTGCCTGCGAGACCCCGAGAGCTTCGTAGCTGGCCTGGAGATCCGGATTGTTGACCAGCGCGATCTCGACCGCGCGCGCACGTGTGAGACCCTGCGACGTCAGCCGTCGAACCCACTGGGCGACCTCGGCATCGTCCGGCGGTCCCTTCTCCCAACGCGTCTTGTGACCGGTGCGCTGGTCGACGATCGACGCCACCTGATCGTGCCCGCGCTCGGGAGAGACACTGGCGCAACCCGTGGCGACGATCGCGACGAGCGCGTAGATGTCGGACCGAATCACTTCTTCCCTTCGGCTGGTTCTTTCGGCACCAGCTTCATCCCGCACTTCGGGCATTTCCCTGGCTTGTCCGATGTAACCTCCGGATGCATCGGGCAGGTGTAGACGGTCGCCGCCGGTTTCTTTGCCTTGCCAGCGTCACCGGCCTTGTCCTTCTCCGTCGGCGCTGCGGTGCCGCCGTGCGCGTGACCGTGCTCCGCCGCCGGCTCGGGCGCGGCGGGCGACTTCTCGCTACGCTCGCCGCCGGTTTGGGTAGGCGCAGGGGCTGGCTTGTCGGCAGTCGGGCTCACTGCCGCGACGGCGAGCGGAGGCGACTCGGGCGCAGCGGGGTTCGACGGGTCTAGCGCCGTCGGACGCGGCTTTGGCTCAGAGGCGCAGGCGCCGGTAGCAACGGCCAAGAGCGCGGCAGAGATCAAGACCGCGAATCCTGCTCGGGCGTGAACATCAATGCGCATGGGACTTCTCCTTGGTTGTGTTCGCTGGCTTCGGTGGGTGGGCGCGATCGAACGCGTCGGCCCACGCGAGAATCTTGCTGAGGTCATCGCCGGCGACGGCTCCCTTGTCGTCCGACGGCATCGTCGGCTTGGACTTCCCGTCCGCGCCAAGCACCTTTCGAATCGTGGCTCCGGCTTCAGCCGCGTGGTGTCCGCGGAACGGGTAGCGGTCCATGGCGATGTGGTCCAGCGCCTTGCGCTTGGACTTCTTGCCGGCTGTCGTGTGGCAGCGGAAGCAATGCCGCTCGAACGCCGGCTTCGCGTTCGCGAACGCAGCCTGTTCTTCAGGAGTCGCCCGCATGGTTTGCCCAGAATTGTGTGCACCGTGGCCGTAGGCCGCCGAGACAACGACGCCGGCAGCTGCCAGTACGACAAAGCTGAGGGTGGCCTTTTCGGCTACACCCGAGTGACTGGACATGATTCCTCCCTGGGTGACGCATCCCCGTCGGTTACGTTCGTGAGCCGTCGCGAAACGGTCGCGACGGCTCAGATCAGGAACGAACGCTTGAGGAGGAGCAGCGGAGGACCAATCGGTGGCGGAGCCACCGGCCGAATGTGAGGGGGCGCCGCCGCCGGGAGCGACGTCGCGGGCACGGGGGCAGCGGCGAGGAGCAATGACCGCGGTGGCGCTCCGTCCGCCCGGCGCTCGGAGACCAACTTCTGCAGGTCCACGGTCTTGACGACGCAGCAGCTCTCGTCAATGAGTTGGGCGTGGGTCCGGATCTGACCTTGATCCTCCGAAGGACAGCAGACTTCGATGTCCATCACGGCGCCGCTGACGCGGCATACGAGCGTTCGGATCTGCGTCGGAAGGACGCTCGCCGCCAACAGCGGCACGAGCGCCGCCATCCAGAGGGCCTTCGAACGCGTCCCGATCCGCATAGAGCCTGAACTCTGGACAGGCGGGGGCGTTCTGTCAATCGCCCACTCGTCAAGCAGCTACGTCACGTCGATCGCGACCATCAACCCGCCCCCGCCCCGCGTCTCTACGTTGTTGTTCGTGGTGTGATGTCCGATGTGGCAGTGAATGAGCCACCGTCCTGGCTTGCGCGCTTTCCAGATGACGTCGTAGCGCTGGCCGGGGCCCACATTGATTGTGTCGGCGGCGTAGCGCGCGGTAGCCGGGAGGGTCTGGCCGTCGACGGCGACGACCTGGAATGGGCCGCCGTGGATGTGCATCGGGTGGATGAACCCGTTGCTCGAACCGATGAAGCGCACCTTGAGCGTCTCTCCGGTGCGCATCCGCACCGCGTCGGTCGCGGGGTAGGCGCGGCCGTTGATCGTGAAGTAGTTTGGCTGCGCGCCGTCCATCGGCATCGCCGGATAGGTGAGCCCTTCCCTGACCAGCCATTCTTGCAGCAACACCGCATAATCATGGTCCGCCTCCAGCGCCGGATCGCGCTCGGCCGGATCGATGATCAGCGCGCCGTAGAGACCAAGCGCCTGCTGCCGGTCGACGTGATCGTGGGAGTGATAGAGGTACGTGCCCGACTGCACGACGGTGAATTCGTAGTGATAGGTGCCACCGCGCTCGATCGGGTCTTGCGTGATCATCGCCGGACCGTCCATGACATTCGGCAGAATGAGCCCGTGCCAGTGGACGGTGGTGCTCTCCGGCATCCGGTTCCGCACGTCGATCCGAATACGATCACCTTCTCGTACATGAATGCGTGGGCCCGGGATTTGGCCGTTGAACGCGTAGGCGTGGACCTTGACCTCGGGCAGGATCATCCACCCGATGACGGACGCTTCGAGCGTGAAGACCTTGACGCCATCTTCCAGACGAGGCGTCAGCTCTCGATCGCCGCGCGCGTCGAGCCCGAACGACGCAACCACGTCGCGCGGATCGACGGCCGCCATGTCGCGCATCGCCGCCGCCGGCGTGTTGCGATCCATGATCATTCCCGGCGGCATGATCGCGCCGCCGACGTCGCGGGCGGAGAAGCGCAGATTGACCCAGTTCGCGGGGGCCACCATTCCCAGCAGGAGCGCGAGCGCCGACACGCCCGCCATCGCCGCCGTCTGCGCGCGCGTAGCATCGGACGTCATCTCGTGACCGGCGGCGTGTCCCTCACCTTTGTGTCCGCTTGCGTGTGATTGCGTTCCGCTCGTCATCAGGCCGTGTTTGAGACGGCGGGCCACCATCCACACGTTGGCCGGGTAGGCGACGGTGAACCCGACCATCACACCCAAGGACATGACGCCCCAGAAGAGAAGCTCTTCGGGAACCATGGCGCGCATGTCTCGGCCCATCATCAGGAAGCTCATGACGGGCGCCATGCCCGCCATCATGAAGTTCATGCTGATGAGCTCGGGGACGAACGTCCGACGGACGTTGTCCCAATAGCTGCCGCCCATCAGCGACTTCATGAACAGCGACTGGAAAATGAAGAGGCCAAACGTGAAGCCGGAGACGTACTCGATGATCAGATCGAGCCACATCGGCAGTCCCAGGACTCCCGTCACCGCCGCCGCCAGGATGATTCCGGTCGCATCGCCCGCGACGCAGTGGATTGTCGATCCCGCCCCCTGCTTCCAGAGTGCGCGGATGAAGGACTCGTGCTCGCCGGGTCTCGGCTCTTTGTCGGCGAGGACGTAGAGCAGAAGGCCGAGGGGTCCCATGTACAGGGTGACGAGGATGAAACCCCACTTCATCACTGTCGGTTCCGGGTTGTGCCGATACTGGTCCCAGCCGACGTAAAGCGCGGAGGCGAATGCGAGCGCGAACCAGACGACCAAGAAGTAATCGATCGGTTGGATCAGCATGACGACCTACGCGTGCGACGACGCGCTTGAATGCCTTAATCATCGTGGACGAGCTACGCCATGGCGTTCGTTCAGGCGCCGCGACAATGAGACGTACCCGGCCTTACGCCAGCCCTTACATGGGCTCTACCGCTGAGGCCTGCGCAGCCCGTCCGAAACGGACCTAACTTGTGATCGGGCGATGCAACCTTCAAGACTCGAGGCTCGACCATCCGATCGGCTTCCGCTCATGCGCGGCGGGTCCGGCTGGTTGGAATGGATGGTCACCTTCTTCTCGACTTGGCTCGTGGTCGGCGTCTACCTCGACGGCTGGGCGCACATCCGGAGATTGCCCGAGTCATTTTTTACCCCTTGGCACGGGATCATCTACAGCAGCTTTTTGGGCGTTGCGGTGGCGCTGGCCGTCGCCTGGATGAGGGGCCGCGCGCGCGGCTCCTCGTGGCGGCGCGCCCTTCCCCCCGGATACGGTCTGTCTCTAGTGGGCGTCGCGATCTTTCTGGTAGCCGGGGTCGCAGACCTCGCTTGGCACACAATGTTCGGCATTGAAGGCAGCATCGAGGCGCTCTGCAGCCCGCCTCACCTCCTGCTCGCGGCGGGCGGCGCTCTCATCGCGACCGGTCCGCTGCGCTCCGCATGGAAAGCAAGCGTCCCCTCTCGAGGGGCGGTTTGGCGCGCGGTGCTGGCCGCTACCTTGCTGCTTTCGCTGTTCACGTTCTTCACCGCGGAAGCGCACCCGTTCGTGCACCCCTGGGCGTGGATCAAGTTCCGGCCGCACCCACTCGATCCGCGCGCGCTCGGATTGCCGTCCCTGCCGTCAGGAGGGGTGGGCCCACGCGAGCTCGCCGAGACGCTCGGCGTGGGCAGCTTCATCATTCAGAGCGCCACATTGGTCGGTCTCATCCTGCTCCTCGTACGCCGGTGGGCCGCCGACCTGCCGTTCGGTTGGATTACGTTCATCGTTTCCCTCAACGCCGTTGGGTTGAGCATCTTTCATTCGACGCCTTGGACGATTCCCGTCGCCTTCGCAGGGGGCCTTGGCTGCGACGCTCTCTACCGAGGCCTCAAGCCGAGCGTCGCCGCGAGTAACCGAATGCGGCTCCTGGGCGCCGCCATCCCGCTGATCCTATCCGTCACCTACTTCGTCGCTCTCTTGGTCCAAGGGGGAGTCTGGTGGCGGGCGCACGTCTGGGTGGGATCAATCGTCATCGCCGGTCTCACGGGTTGGTTCGTGAGCTACCTAGTGGTTCCACCCTCGATTCCCCGAACCGGGCGCGAAATCGACGCGCCCGGCGAAGCGCGCGTCTGACCCGATGATGCATCTGCGGCACCGTTCGACAGCGCTGGTGGCGGTCGCCGTCGCCTGCTCTCCGGGACTCGCTGGTTCCGGCGTCGTGGACGATCGCCCTGCCGGCGACGAATCTGGGCGACAAGGGTGGGAGATGAAGAAGGAAGGGTCGGCTCGGGCGTGCAGCGCGGTCGCCGGTGAAGAGTGTCGCGCTACGGCGACACTGGCGTCCGCCGCGGCTTCGACGGCGAGGCGCTCAGGTGCGGGCAGCTCGATGGCTGACGCCGAGCGCGACGTAGGCCAACGCGGACAAGATTGCGAGGAACGATAGGTCGGCCGCCACGATTCTGAGGTTGGTCCAAAAAACGAATCGATCGAGCAGTCCCGTCAGGACCTCAGGGTTGTTCGACTCGGATCCGATCCTCCACATGAGCGGGGCCGCGCGAGCCGTCATGCCGAGGACGAGCAGCGAGCACAACGACGCGAGCGCCGACAGCCGGCGGATGACGAGCGGCGCCCGGACGCGGCCCGCGACGATCCACGTGCCACAGGTCAAGAGCGCGCCTCCAATTCCGTAGAGCGCATAGAAGATATAGCCGGCTGGCGATAGGTCGGTGGCTCGCGAGAAGTCAGCGAAGACGACCGCGCCAACCTGGGCACGCGCCGGGAGATCGATGAGCATGCGGAACGTGCCGGCTCCCGCCCGAAGCCCCTCGAAGCCGGTCGTCACCACCAAGAGCCAGGTCAAAAGGTTGGTCGATCTTCCGTCGCGCGGTTCCATCTTGGAGAAATATGGGGTCCCGTCGGCGATTGTTTCGAGGAAACGCGTCTCACTATGGAGTGACGCTTCCTCCCGCCCATGATTCCCAGACCTTCGCGGGCTGGGTGATGGCCTGGTTGCCGGTCGCCACCCGGGCGGCCATGCCAGGAACACCGTCCGATATCCGGTTGGCAGCGGTGTCGGTGGCGGTCAGGACGAGCTGGCCGTTCCAGTACCCGTAGAGCGTGTATCCGCGAATCTCCACCCGCAGCGTGTCGCCAGGACCCGGCTGCCGGCCGGTTGCGTTGTCCGCGAGCCCGAACATCCGCGTCTCCGGGCCAGCCACCCCATCGAATTTGAAGTACCACTTGCCGTAGTACTGGGTCTGGTTGGGATCGTTGTCGAGACCGAAGCCGTAACGCGCCCGATCGCTGGCGCGCCAACGAACGTAGGATTGGTACGCCCAGCCCGGCGCGGCGTCGAGCGGGATCACGACCTCACTGTATTGATCCGCTGCGAATGTGCTCCCGGTCCAGTTGGCGAGGAAGAATCCTTCGGGGCCGGAAACCATTCCGAGATCGCTGTTGCCGATGATCTGCACCTGGTTTCCGGAGTTGGGATACACGATCGTCCAGTTCGGACCCAAGCTCGATCGCTCGAAATCGTCTGCGGCCGACGCCTTGCTGCCGGCCGATCCGCTGGTGCCTCCTCTCCCCCCCGCGCCCGCCGTGGCGCCGGTGCCGGCCGTGCCGCCTGCGCCGCCGGATCCGCCCGCGCTGAAACACGTCACCTGGCCGGCGCAGCAGGCGGCAGCGAATTGGACGATGTAGCAGCCGTCGTCCGCCGGGCAATAGCAGCGATCGGAATTGCAGGTGCGCTGGTTGCCGCTGACGTTGGGGTGAACCGAAGCGCAACTGGACGCACCCCCTGAGCCGCCTCCGGCGGTTCCCGCGACACCGCCACTTCCCCCAGTTCCGCCTCTTCCTGCGCTCCCCACGTTCCCCGCGACCGCCCCGCCCGCGCCGCCTCCACCGGACCCGCCCCTTCCCGCGCTCCCCGCGACCGCCCCGCCCGCACCGCCTCCACCCGACCCGGCGCTTCCCGCGCTCCCCGCGACCGCCCCGCCCATACCGCCTCCACCCGACCCGGCGCTTCCCACGCTCCCGGCGACCGCCGCGCCCGTGCCGCCTCCACCGGACCCGGCGCTCCCCGCGATCGCTCCGCCCGTGCCGCCCCCTCCGATGGCTCCACTGCCTGCGCTCGCCCCTCCCCTGCCGCCCGCAACCGCACCCCCTGTCCCTGCGGCCCCATCCGCACCCGCTGCATCGCGCCCGCCGTCGCCGGTTCGGGCGCTTCCCCCGCACGAGGCGGCGAGCAGTAACAAGCCCGCGATCGCGAGCAGGGATAGCCGGTGACAACCAATTGCGCGCGTCATCCCTTCATTCACACGCGAACCAGACGATCGGGGACGAGAATCTCAAACGCCGGCCCGCTTTGAGGCGGCGCTCCCGCCTGCGCCGCCTTTCCCCGGCGGTGAGCATCCCCAGCTTCATCGCAGAGGGATCTGGCGCGGGCGCTGTTTCGGGAGCCACGGGTCCACCCAGCCTGCGCTCGAAGTCCTCCATCTCCGCCACGCACAGTGGCCAGAGTGCTCGGCGCTCGCTCTCGGGCCACTGCCTGATGAGCCAGCCGCCCGCCGCAATCCCGAAGGCACCGTGGCGAGCTTCATCGCGAAGAAGCTCGGTCAGCGCATAGTTGAAACAAGTCTACGCCGGGCACACCGGGAGGCGATGGCGCGTTTCGGACGCGGGCTAAACGCGATCGAGGCCGTGGCGCGCGATCTGGTCTGAAGCGGCGCCGCGGCCGGCGAAGCGGCCTACTTGCCTTGCAGCTCCTTCGCCCGCATGTCGTGAAAGTCGGCGGCCTTCTGTGCCGCGGCGGCGAGCTTGTCCGCCGCCGTGGCGATGGCCATGCAGTGCTTCACCATCTTCTCCGTGGTCGGATCCTTCTGGCCGTGCGCCGCGGCGTGTGAGCTCAGCGTGCTCTTCTTCGCTGCATCGGCCATCGCGCGGTGCTCGTCGGCGACCTTCTTGTTCTGCGCGACGATGTCCTTGTACTGCTTCGCCAGGGCTTCATGGTCGGCCACGGTCGTCGGTACCTTGGGCGCGTCGGCGATGGCAGCCGGCGCCGCGAACGCGAACGCCAAGAACACGATAGCCGCCAGAGCGTATGAGCCCCCCAGAATCTTCGCTGCTCGCCTATGGATCATCGACCTCTCCCTTCGGGTTCAGGTTGGACCTTCGAGGAGCTTGTACCGTAGGTTCGGTCAACGGCAGGTTTCGCGATGTCGAAGATCGCGCGTCGTTGCACCGTGACCGAGGCGGTCACGACGATTCTGCGCGCGATCGCAGCCGACAGGCGGATCTTGCGCGAAAGGCCTTACACCGACCGCGGCATTGCGCTGGCATGGCCGGTGCATTACATCGGTTCGTCATGAGCGGGACCATATACACGTGTCCGATGCATGCTGACGTTCGGCAAGCTGGCCCGGGCCGCTGCCCGAAGTGCGGCATGACCCTCGTGCCGGTGAGTGAAGGCACGCCGCGGAACAGCGCGCTTGCCGTGGGTGTGTGCCTGCTCCTCGTGGTCGCGACCTACTTCTTCTGGACTCAGCACCGCTCGCATCTCCTGGGCGTGCTGCCGTGGCTCTTCCTGCTCGCCTGCCCTTTCATGCATTGGCTCATGCATCGCGGCCACCGGTCACACGCGCACGCCGATTCGGGCGCTTCGGGTGCAGGCCAGGAACGGCACCAGGGCGGACAGGCGTAACGTGACCAGCACGGGCCTCGCCGAGGTCCTGCGCGCGCCGACCCGCACGGTCCTGCGCACGCTCGCGATCGGCGGTGCGCTGTCGGTGACGCTGCTGTTCGAAGGGTTCCGCCTCGGCGTCGACCGGCAGATGTCGATGCCCGCGGCGTCGCTGCCGGCGCCCTTGGTCGTGGTGGAGAAGGGCGCCAAGCACGTGGTCGGCATTCGCTCGAACCTCCCGCAGTCGGCGCGGGCCGCCGTCGAGGCGCTCCCGGGCGTCCGGGCTGCGCACCCGCTCGTCTCCGTGCCGGTGATCTTCACGCACGGCCAACGTCGGACACCGATCCAGGTGATGGCGTACGACTCGGCGGGAGCGCCGCGGCTCGCGGAGGGCCGGGAGATCTCCGGCCCGCGCCAGATCGTCCTCGACCAGCGCCTCGCCCGACTCGACGGCATCCGCATCGGCGACGAGGTCGAGGTGCTCGATCGAAAGGTGACCGTCGTCGGCCTGTCCGTGAACTCGGACATCTTCTTCTCGCCGTTCGCCTTCCTGACCTACGACGAGCTCATCGATCTCTACCTCGACTCGGACGTGCCCGGCGCGATGGGCGGGGCGCCGCTGCTCAGCTTTCTGCTCGTCGAGCCCAAGCCAGGCGCCGACGTCGCTGCCATTCGCAACGCCATCGAGCGCCAGGTCGACGGCGTGGACGTCTATCGGCCCGCCGAGCTGGCCGCCAACGACGTCGATCTCGGCCGGCAGTTCTTCGGCGCGGTCCTCAACCTGCTGATCGGCATCGCCTGGCTGGCCTCGGTGCTCGCGATTGGTCTCACCATGTATGCCGCGGTCATCGATCGCCGGCGCGACTTCGGCGTCATGCGCGCGCTGGGCGTCGGAGCCTGGGGCCTGACGAAGGAGGTCGTGATCGAGGCGCTGACAATCAGCGCGCTCGCGTTCCCGATCGCGCTCCTGCTCGCCGTGGCGGCGGCGGCGATCATCGAGGCCGCCAACCCGACCTATCGGCTGGTCACGCTTTACCCGCCGGTCATCGTCCGAGGCGCGGTCGCCGCGCTGGCCGCGGCGCTGGTCGGCGCGCTCCTGCCCGTTCGACGGCTTTGGACCCTCGAGCCCGACACGGTGTTCAGGAGCTAGCGATGTGGCGCTGGACCTACCGGAGCTTCCTCGACGAGCGTGCCAGCCTGATCGCGAGCGCGTGCGGCGTAGCGGTGGTCTTCCTGCTCGTGATGGTGCTCGAGGGCGCCTTCAAAGGCGAGGCCGATCAGGCCGTCGCGTTCATCGAGAACAGTGAGGCGTCCGTGTGGGTGATGCAGAAGGGCGTCGCCAACATGCACATGGCCTCCTCGGCACTTGGCGAAGACGTCGTCGTGAAGGTCCGGTCGATCCCCGGGGTGGCCTGGTCTGAACCGATCCTTTATGGCGGCGCGCTGGCGAAGGTCGGCGTCGAGGAGCGGGCCATCTACCTGGTCGGCATCCGCCCCGACCAGCGAACCGGGCCCCGCGAAATGGCGGCGGGCCGATCGCCGCCCGGGCGCGGCGAGGTCGTGTTACCGGAGCTGCTCGCGCGCAAGGGGGAGATCGGCATCGGAGGCGACGTGACCATCCGTCGTCAGCAGTTCAAGATCGTGGGCCTTTCGCGCGGGAACTATTCGATGGCGAACGCGCTCGCGTTCATGCACGCCTCGGATCTCGCGTCGTTGTTCGACACTGTCGCCGACGCGAGCTACCTGCTGGTCTGGCCGGCGCCCGGCATAGCGGCGGGCGAGCTCGCGAAGCGCATCCACGACGCCCTGCCTGACGCGTCGGTGCTCGAACGCAACGTCTTCGTCGCCAACGACCGGGCGCTCGCGCTCCAGATGGGCGCGGACCTGATTCAGATCATGACCGTCGTCGCTGGCCTGATCGCGGCGCTCATCATCGGGTTCACGGTGTTCACCTTCGTCGCCCGGCGGGCTCGCGAGTTGGCGGTGGCGAAGGCCGTCGGCGCCCGGGGCGGGCAACTCCTCGCGGCGGCGCTCGGCCAGGCGGCCGCTCTTGCCGTACTCGGGTTCCTCGTGGCGGCGACCCTGGCAGCTATCCTCAATCCAATCTTCCGCGTGTACGTTCCCGGCGTGATCATCCATTTCTCGGTGGCGAGCGCCCTCCGCCTCGGCGCGGCCGCCGTGGTGGTTGCGGCCTTCGCCGGACTGCTGCCCGCCTGGCGGGTGCTACGCGTCGATCCCACGCTGGTGTTCTCGTCATGAGCACCGCCGCCTCGCCCTTGCCGCTCGTGCGTGCCCGCGATCTCGTGAAGGTCTATGGCAGCGGGCCGAGCGCGGTGAAGGCGGTCGCGGGCGTGTCGCTCGACCTCGCGCCGGGTGAGCTCGTGCTGGTGATGGGTCCGTCCGGGTCGGGGAAGACCACGCTCTTGTCCATGCTCGGCGGCCTCTTGCGCCCGACTTCCGGCGAGATCGAAATCGACGGCGTCGCGCTCGGCCACCTCTCCCAGAAGGATCTCGCCCAGGTCCGCGCCCGCAAGATCGGGTTCGTCTTCCAGGCATTCAACCTGCTCTCCAGCCTGACCGTCGAGGAGAACGTTCTCTTCCCCGCCCGCCTCGCGGGGCTCGACGGCCCGACCGCGCGCGACCGGGCCGCCGCGTTGCTCGCGCGGCTGCGGCTCACCGAGCGGCGCCAGGCGTTGCCCAAGACGCTCTCGGGCGGCGAGAAGCAGCGGGTAGCGATCGCGCGCGCGCTGATGAACGACGCCCCACTCATCCTCGCCGACGAGCCGACCGGCAACCTCGACTCGGAGCGCGGTCAGGAGGTGGTCATGATCCTCCACGATCTCGCGCGCGACGAAGGCCGCGGCGTCCTGATCGTCACCCACGATCCTCGCGTCGAGGACGTCGCCGATCGGATCCTCTGGATAGAGGACGGCGTCGTCCGGGATCGCAAGCAGGAGCCGCGCGCGACTGCCCACGACCCTGTCTGCGGCATGCGCGTCGACCCCGCGGCGACGCCGTTCGCGGTGGACTCGGGCCCGCAGGGCCACCGGGTCTTCTGCTCGCAGCGGTGCCTGGATCGGTTCAAGGCCAACCCGACCGCGTACCTTCGCGGCGTGGCAGACGGCTAGAAGTGGCGCATGAGGGAGAACCGGACGTGGTCGCCGTTGCGGAGTAGCTCGAGGCCCGTCGCTTGTAGCGGCGGTAGCACGGTGGGCGCCTGAAAGATCCGGAGCCCCAAGTTGACAGTCCAGGTCTCGCCGATCCGTTGCCGGTATGCGGCCGTGACCAGGTACTCGCCCCACCGATCGAGGTCGACGATCGTCGCGAGCACGGCTTCCCTGCCCGCCTCGTCGTTTTGCGCAAACCGGATTCCGGCGAAAACATCTCGCTGGAACGGCGTCAGCGCGCGGCGCTCGGCTTCGGTCAGCCCTAGGACGGTCTCGCCCTCCAACAAGAAGGTCGACTGGCTGCCATTCGCGTGGGCGAGCCCGTATTCCAATCCCGCCGCCACGACGCCGTGATTCAAGCTCGGCAGCGGGCCGATCTGCGCGACGGAGGCGGTGTTGGGCGGAACGAACCACCGATAAGCGCCCTCGAACTTGGCGACCAGTGGCCCGAACACCTGCTGGTAGGTACCGCCGACCTGCCGGACGGTCTGGAACAGGAGCGAGATGCTGCCCGTCGTGGGATCGGCCAGCGCCAACGGCTCGAGGCGGTCCATGTTCTCCAGCGCGTGCAGCGTCAGGTCGGCCGACCGGACCACCTGGCGGACCTGTACGGCGCCCTGCGGGCCGAAGTCGCGATCGGTGAGCGCGCCGCTTCGATCCAGCAGCAGCCGGGCGTTCCGCAGGTCCACACCGGCGGGGCCGAAGCTCAACCGCGAGCGTGGCGACGGGAACAGCGTCTTCATGTAGACCGGCATGAACATCGCGGTCACCGAGGTGTTCTCGAACGGCTGCACCTGCAGCGCCGCCATCGGTTCGCCGACCTTCTCGAGATTTTCGAGATCGCTGTCGAGGTTGCGCGCGTTGATGATGTCGACGGGATGAAACGCCTCCAGCGCCGACCAGTTGACGATGTCCATCCCCAGGCGCAGATGAAGGCGTTCCCCTTGTACCTGCGCCCATAGCTCCTCGGCGACGAATGTCGTCCGCTCGCGGTCGAACGCGTCGAGCCGACCGAACCCTCGTCCCTTCTCCTCGAACCTGCCGTGACGGTGATCGGCCTCGAGCCGGCCGAACATTCCGAAGCCGTGGTCGATTGTGACCGGATTGTCGTCATCGCGAAACGCGCGCCCTTCGAGCCCCAGCTCGCCGCGGCTTGTCCAGGCGCCCTCGGCGTCGTCGGCGCGCGCGGCGGCCGCGGCGAGAATCAGCAAGACAGCGACTGCAGCCGCAGGGCCTGGGTGCACGGCCGCCTCAGTCCTCCAGCCGCGAGCTGTCGAAGGTCTGCGGTGCGAGCTTCACGCCAAGCTGGCGGTTGTCGAACGTCAGGGTCGTCTTCTTTTTGGTCTGGACGTTCTCGAACGTGATCGTGGCCGGACGCCAGAAACGATCGTACCGCTTGTAACCGGCGAACTTGGCCGTCTTCAGCAGCGCCTGCTTCCGGTCGTAGAAGTCGATGCGGAGCGGGTTCTGGTACTCCTTGTCCATCCAGACGACCTCGCGCGCGTAGCCGCTGTTCGCGTCACGGGGGAAGCGCTCGATGCGAAACGTCGCGCGCCCGTCCAGCGTCGGCTCGTCGACGTAACGGTATCCGTAGCGCTCCACCTCCGCGCTGGCGAGATCCTCGTAGGCCAGCTCGCTGCCCATGAACGAGCCGGTCTTGTTCGCGCCGCCGATGCGGCGGGTGCGCTTGATGGCCGGTAAGTACAGCCACTGATCGTCCTCGCGCTGCTTGTGCGTCCAGGTCAGGAGCTTCGTCCCCTTGACGTCGGGCGGCCAATCGAAGATCACCCGCGACCGATCACCGTCCGTCGTCCCCTCGAGCGTCTCGATCGCGACCTTGCGCTTGCTGACGTCGCCGTGCGCATTGACGAGGTCCATGGAGAGCGTCGCCCGCTCGCTCGCGAAGCCCTGATTCGCCTTGTCCGCGGCTTGCGCGATCTCCAGCCCCCGGCGCTCGGCGTCGGCGGTTTGCGCCAGCGCCGCTGGTACGATCAACACAAGCAGCAAGAAGCCACACGTGCCGGACAGGACTGGTGAGCGTCGCATGGTTCGACAATCTAGCGCTGCAGCCCTCGTGCCGGCCCGCGCGAAAAGGATCCCCCGCCGCGCCAAGCGAAAAGAGTTCGCGCGGAACCCCTCAAGCTGCAGGAAATGCGCGGGATGCGGCGCTTCGTAGCTGTCTTCTCGTGGCGCGCATCTTGCGTCATCTCCATTCGTGACTCTCCGGCTCTGCTCAATGTTTCTCGCGGCCTTACTAGCGGGCTGCATGATGCCCGGCGGCCACGGCACGCACGCCGACCTTCCACCCCTCCCTCCGCTCGTCCAGCCGGAACCGAATGGCGACGTGCCGGTTCCCGAGACCGCCCGCGACGAAAACCCCGATCCCGCGATCGTCGAGGTCAGCCTGGCCGCGGCGCCGACCACCGTCGCGTATCTCGACGGCCGCCCGGCTACCGCCTGGGCCTACAACGGGTCGGTCCCGGGGCCGATCATCGAAGCCAACAAAGGGGACCAGATCATCGTCCACTTCACGAACGATCTGGCCGAGCCTACGACGATTCACTGGCACGGCCTGCGCGTTCCGAACGACATGGACGGCGCCGGCCGGCTGACCCAGCCGATTCCGCCCGGAGGGCGCTTTGACTATCGGTTCGTGGTGCCGGACGCGGGGCTCTACTGGTACCACCCGCACGTTCGCTCCGAGGTCCAAGTGGACAAGGGGCTCTACGGCGCCATCGTCGTGCGGGACCCGGCCGAGCCCGCGCTCGACGCCGCCATCGAGCGTTTGCTCGTCCTCGACGACATCCTCGTCGACCCGGCGTCCGGAGCCGTCGACGACCGCCTCGACATGCGCGGGATGATGATGGGCCGCGAGGGCAATCTGCTGCTCGTCAATGGTCAGTCGTCGAACCGCGCGATCACGGTCGCGCCCGGCGCGCGCACGCGGCTTCGCCTCGTCAACGCGGCCACCGCGCGGTTCTTTTCGCTCCGGCTCGAGGGCGGCGCCATGGTTCAGATCGGCACGGATGGAGGTCTTCTCCCCGCGCCTCGGGCGTTGTCGTCTCTCCTGCTCACGCCAGGCGAGCGCGCCGACGTGATCGTCGAGACGACGACCGGTGCAACGCTCACGTCGATTGGCTACGAGCGAGCCATGGGGGCAGGCCCCGGTGGGGAGGCTGCTCTGGTCCGGCTCGTGACTTCCGGCGCACCGGCGACGCCACGGCCTCTGCCCGCGGCTCTGCGCTCGATTGACGTCCTCGCGCCCATCGGACTCGTTGGCACCTCGCGCCTCGGCGAACGGATGGCGCACCACGAGTGGCTCTTCACGATCAACGACGCCACGTTCCCGAACGTGCCGCCCGTGATGGCGAGAGTGGGCGCGCGCCCTTCTTGGACCATCACGAACGAAAGCGACATGGACCACCCGTTTCACCTGCACGGGTTCTTCTTCCAGCGCCGGGGCGTCGCCGAATGGAAAGACACCATCGACGTTCCCGCCAACTCGTCGATCGAGATCGTCGTCGATCTCGCCTCGCGGCCGGGGGCTGCCGGCGACTGGATGTACCACTGCCACATCCTCGAACACGCTGAGCGCGGAATGATGGGAGCGCTGACCTTGCAGTAAGCGGCGCTACGCGATTCGCAGTGTGACTCAAACGGTCACGGTGCGCTGGTCAGACGTCGGCCCGCCGCAGGCGGAGCGCGTTTCCGATCACCGAGACGGAGCTGAACGCCATCGCCGCGGCCGCCATGACCGGCGTGAGCAGCACGCCGAAGAACGGGTAGAGGACGCCGGCCGCGATCGGCACGCCCAGCGTGTTGTAGACGAACGCGAAGAACAGGTTCTGCTTGATGTTGGCCAGCGTGGCGCGGCTGAGACGCCGGGCGCGGACGATGCCGCGCAGATCCCCCTTCACCAGCGTGACGCCGGCGCTCTGCATCGCGACGTCGGTCCCGGTCCCCATCGCGATGCCAACTTGCGCCTGGGCCAGCGCGGGAGCGTCATTGATCCCGTCGCCGGCCATCGCGACGAACCGCCCTTGTGCCTGCAGGCGTTTGATCGCGTCGGCCTTGTCGGATGGGAGCACCTCCGCCATGACTTCATCGATGCCGAGCTTTTTCGCGACCGCTTCGGCGGTCGTCCGGCTGTCGCCCGTCAGCATCACGACGCGCAGCCCCTCGTGGTGAAGCTGCTTCAGTGCTTCGGGAGTGGTCTCCTTGACCGGATCGGCGACGCCGACCAGGCCCGCCAGCTTTCCGTCGACCAAGAGGAACATGACGGTTTGGCCGTCCGCCCGCAGAGCGTCGGCGCGTTCGCGGCCGCTGCCGGGGTCGACGCTCATATCGTCGAGGAGCTTGAGGTTGCCGAGCGCGACCGCGCGTCCGCCGACCATTCCACGCACGCCTTTGCCCGTGACGGACTCGAACGCCGCGGCGGAAGACATTGAAACACCGCGGTCGGCCGCGCCCTTCACGATCGCGGCCGCGAGGGGATGCTCGCTACCGCGCTCGAGCGTGGCCGCCAGCCGGACGAGCTCGTTATCCGGCAGATCGCCGAGCGGAACGACCGACACCAGCTTCGGTTTCCCCTCGGTCAGCGTGCCAGTCTTGTCGACCACCAGCGTATCCACCTTCCGCAGCACTTCGATCGCCTCGGCGTTCTTGAACAGCACCCCCAGCGTCGCGCCCTTGCCGGTCGCGACCATGATCGACATCGGCGTCGCGAGACCGAGCGCGCACGGGCAGGCGATGATCAAGACGGCGATCGCGTTTACCAGCGCGTGCGCCAGCTTGGGGTCGGGGCCGGCCACGGCCCAGACGATGAACGTGATGACGGCGCTCGCGACCACCGCCGGCACGAAGATGCCGGCGACGACGTCGGCGAGCCGCTGAATCGGCGCCCGGCTTCGCTGCGCCTCGCTCACCATCCGGACGATCTGCGCGAGCAACGTCTCGGCGCCCACGCGCTCGGCCCGCATGACGAGCCCTCCCGTGCCATTGATGGTCGCGCCGATGACGCGCGCGCCGGGCTGCTTTTCGACCGGCATCGGCTCGCCAGTGATCATCGATTCGTCGACGGCGCTGCGACCTTCCAGAACCGTCCCGTCGGCGGGCACCTTCTCGCCCGGGCGGACACGCAGGCGGTCACCGACCTTGACGTCGGCCAGCGCAACGTCTTCGTCCGTCCCGTCATCGCGGACCCGGCGTGCGAGCTTCGGGGCGAGCCCAAGCAAAGCTCGGATGGCCGCGCCGGTTCGGCTGCGCGCCCGCAGCTCCATCACCTGCCCGAGCAAGACCAGCGTGACGATCACCGCGGCGGCCTCGAAGTACACGCCCACCTGCCCGGCTTCGTTCCGGAACGAATCGGGGAACACGCCCGGCAGAACCGTCGCGACCACGCTGTAGCCGTAAGCGACCGCCACACCGAGCCCGATCAGCGTGAACATGTTGAGGCTCTTCAACCGAACCGAGTCGACGGCGCGCACGAAGAACGGCCAGCCACACCAGAGGACGACCGGCGTCGCGAGCGCGAGCTCGATCCAGGGACGGACGCGGCTCATCACGAGGGCATGCACCCAGACAAAAGGCAGCACATGCGCCATCGCCACCAGAACCAGCGGCGCCGAAAGCGCGACGCCGACCCGAAACCTGCGGCGCATGTCGACGAGCTCCGGATTCTCGGTCTCCTCCGCCGCGACGGCTCGCAGCTCGAGCGCCATGCCGCAGATCGGGCACGTCCCCGGTTTGTCGCGGACGATCTGAGGATGCATCGGGCAGGTCCATTCGATCGGCGCCGTCGGAGCCGCCGGCTGTTCCGGGGAATCCGCGTGCGGCGCGCCTCGATGCGACGGTGCGCGCGCCGGCGCGGCGCCCGCGAGAGATGCGCCCCGGTCCTGGGCCGCGGGGAGGTAGCGCTCCGGCTCTTTCTGGAAGCGCGCTAGGCAGTGCTCGCTGCAGAAGACGTACGTCTGCCCTTCATGGGTTGTACGTAGCGGCGCGTCCGCCGGTACGGTCATCCCGCACACCGGATCCTTCTCGACCTTCTTTCCGGCGACCGGTCGACCCTCGTGTCCCTGTGGCGTATCCGCGTCGTGTCTCTGCATGTCTACCGCTCTCTTTCCCCCTAACACCGAATACGCGCAAGCGCGTTCCGCATTACACCTCCTCGGTGTAACTGGCGCAGTTACAGTCGCTTACAGCTTGAGAGCTAGCGGCGCCACATCCGACGCGATCCAGCCGCGGCTCGACTGGATCGACGTCAACGTCAGCGCGTTCACGACCTACAGGGTCAACAACACAAACGCGGCAAATAGCGCCACCAGCCGAGCAGATACGCGCCGCGGGAAACTCATGGCCGGCAGAGTGTAGGCGATAGATTTGCACCTTATCGAAAGGGTACTTGTCCGTGGGCGTGACCGCGAAGACCACGGACGATCCGGTGACCGGCGTGAGCTCGGCCAGCACACCAGACTGGGACAGGATGGTTTGGATCAGGACCGGTCAGCGGGGCGTCAAAGCGACAGGAACCAGCCCACTTTCAGGGATATCTCGCCCTGAATCGGGAAAGGGTTGTAGTCGAAAGCGCCGAGCGAGACCGTCTGCGGGTTGAGGATCGCGTGGGCGCCAGCCCACGGGTCGAGGTAGAGGTCTCCCGCGAAGCGCCAGATATAGCCGCCACCGACCGTGAATACGGTGCTCGTCCAGCGCGCCGTTTCCGCGACGGCTTCGTGCCCGATGGTGCTCTGCCAGACCTCGACGCCCGACCCCAGCCACGCGCCGTCGAATCGCGGGCCGAAGGTATAGTCGATGATCGACGCGAACACGGTCAGGGTCGGTGCGCGGAACCCACTGGGGGCGAACGCGAACGCGTCCGGCGGCTCGAGATGGGCGCCCACGAAGCGGACGCGCACGTGCCCAACGCCGACCCAGACCTGCGGCGCGTACCCTGGCCTCCCGTTCGCGGCGCTGAGGATCGTCGGAAGGAGGTCGAGGTTGAACCCGACTGCCATGGGTCTCGGTCGTCCGTCTGGCTCGGCGGCCCCAACCGGCCGCGGGCACATCAGCGCACCCAACACGGCAACGACCAACCAACTCAGATGCGCGCTTTGGAACCTGGTCATGAGGAGACACGAAGCAAGAAGATGGCCACTTTGAGCCGGCGGGGAAGCGATGCTCGGAGCCACGAAGAGGACACTCGTGTTGCCCGCAACGTGACTGATGTCGACCTGCGCCGACTTGATCATTGGTGCCAAGTCCGCTTCAGAACACCGCACCGATGCCGACGGCGACGGACGTCGTTCATCCTGCGCTAAATCGAACCTGTCTAGCGCTCATTCTGCAACCCTCCAATGAACGAAACGATCTCTCGGCGCGCGTCCTGGTAATGCCCGACCAGGGCGTGGCCACCGGTCGAATAGATAACGGCCCTGCCGGTGGAGACACCCGCGGCAATGAACTCTGCGCGGAGGGCGGTGCCGAACGCGTCGTCCGCCGCGCTTAAGGTCATGACCGGGCATGAAATCTTGTCGAGGGCATAGGGCTCTGGAAGGGTGGCGCTTCTGATGTCGAACTCCATTCCCTTGGTCCGCGGGCTCACCGGCAGCAGGTTCTCGACGATCCGCCGCGCGCGCGCCTGCTCGCTCGGCTCGGCTGCGCGAACCACGGCGGGATCTGAGCCCAGGATCATGCGCGTGAGCGCGGCGGGCAATATCGGCATGAGCTGGATAGTCGCCCATGCGACGAAGTCGGAGCCGAACATCGCCCTGATGAACGTGGCCGTCGCCGTGTTCTTCTGCGGCGGCATGTGGGGCGCCGGCACGAGAAGCACCAACGCGTGGGTCCGGCCCGGGTGGCGGATCGCGAACTGCAGTGCCGACCACGAGCCCGCCGAGATGCCGATGACGTCCACTTTTTGAACGCCGAGTCGGTCCAACAGATCCACGTACGCGTCGGCCTGCGTCGCGGTGCTGAGGTGCGCCGGCGATTTGGATCCGAGGTAGCCGAACCGGGAAGGCGCGATGAGCCGGTACCCATGATCGGCCAAGGGGCCGAGCATGTCGAGACTCTGATCGAAACCGCCGCCAGCGCCATGGACCGCCAAGACCGGCGCACCTTTTCCAAGCAACGCATATTCCATGTCGCCGAGGGAGGTCGAGATCGTCTGGCTCCGGCCCAAGAGGCGGCTGCGCGCGCGCGCAAGGTCGCGCAGGTACAGCGCGCAGACAGCGACAGCGGCGATCGACAGCAACGCAATGCAAGTCATCAGGCGTATTCGCAAAGTCGTTCGGGCCATCAGCGCCGGCGCCGCTTCGGGGGCGCGAGCAAGCGGGCGAGCGCACGACAGGCGTCGGTGACGGTGAAGACGCCGGCCACGCGGTCACCCTGCATGACGACGGCCGACCCGCGCTTTCACGGCAGCCTTGCGTGGGTGCGGGCCGGCGGAAATTCGTACACGGGGCGCTCGCGGATCAACAGCCGAACGTGAGCGGCCAGGGCCCAGAGCTCGTCGTCGCGGAGGGCGTCGTATGCACCCATCGGCGTCCCCTCGATGCCCACACGGAGGGTGAGATAGATGTCCTCCATTTCCGTGCCGCGAATGAACCTCCCTCGTGAGAAGTCGCGAATCCGTACCGCCCTGCCCTGGTATGAAGGTTCGGCGGGACCGTTCCCCTTGCCCTGATCTCCGTGGCACGCGCCACAGCGAAGGAGCCCGTAAAGCTTCGTGCCCTTGCTCCTCAGGGCTCCGTCCTCTTTGGGGGGCACCGGAATCCGAATCGGTGGCAACGGCCGCTCCTGGCGGAAGCGCATCGAAAACGCTTTGAGCTGGTCGACGAGCGCCCAGCGGTCTTCTGCGCTGAGCTCTTTCCAGGGCAGCATCGGCGTGCCGTGAATCCCACGCGTCACGCTGCGGAACAAGTCCTCGTCGGTCGGTATCGACCCTGTTGGCGTTGACCGCAGCTTATAGATTCCCAAGGTGAGGTTGGTCGGCTGCACGCTCAGCCCCGGCGCGAAAGGTCCACGGCCGTCGCCGTCCTTGCCGTGGCAGCCCGCGCACCGATCTTGAAAGAGGACACGGCCGCGGGCGCGCAGCCGCTGCCTGTCCTCGGCCGGCGGGGCTTTCACCTCGACGATTGGCGGTCCGACCATCCACCTGAGGTCCCACGATTCTGACGGCGGGGCCGCCGCAGCGACCAACAGGTACATCAGAACCCGAAGCATCACCTTGCACTCTGCAAGCGGAACACCAGCTGCTTGTCGGCCGCGATCCCCGGCTGCGATCGGAACACAAGAGACAATCAGGATCGGAAGAGGCGCACGATTTGCGTCCCCCTCGGCGCCGGCCGAAATGATTTCGTAACTTCCGGCGGTGGGTCTAGCCGTCGCAGCATCGATGATGGACCGCGGGAATGACCGCCGTCTCACCCGGTCACGTGCCTAGAGATACGCGGTCGCGTACTGGCGAATCATCCGTTGGGTGTTGAAGAACGAAGCGTTGAGCGCGATCACCTGCTGCATGATGGCTATCCAGCGATCTGCCTTAGCGAGATACGCACCCAGTCGACGGAGGAGCGATCGCCGCTCTTGAACCCTTTCGTAGCCTGGCGGCTCCCACCCGCAACGAGGTGATGCCGTCATGAAGGCAGTCGTCGAATCGATCGGCAAAGTGGGGAGTCGCGTCCGCATGGGCGCGCACGAGCTCGTCTTCGATCAGCCGGCCTCCGTCCCCGGAGGAGAAGATCGCGGGCCATCGCCCCTCGACGTCATGGCGGTGTCGGTGGCGGCGTGCGCCCACTACTACGCGGCTGCCTACTTGCACGGCCGCAGCCTGTCGACGGAAGGGTTGACGGTCGAGGTCCAGACTGAGAAGGAACGAATGCCGATCTCGCGCATCGGCAAGCTGTCCATGACGGTGCGGCTCCCCGTGGGTCTCGACGAACGACACGTCGCCGGCATCGAGCGCGCGATCAAGAGCTGCCCGGCTTACGGGACGCTCCTGCATCCGCCGTTGGTCGAGGTGGCCGTCGACGCCGGCCCGGCACCCACCCGCGAGGCGCAATCGGCTTGACCCACGCGTCACCGTCGTCGGGTAACCTTGGCCGGTGACTGAGAGCGAGCATTCGGACGATCGCCTGCTCGCGGCGGCGCGTGCGGGAGACCGGCGGGCGCTCGAAACGCTCCTCGAGCGCCATCAAGCGCAGGTCTACAGATTCGGCGTGAGAATGTGCCGAGACCCTGAGGACGCGAAGGACGTCCTCCAGGACACGCTGCTCGCGATGGCACGCGGCGTCCGCGACTTTCGCGGCGCGTCTTCCATCTCGACGTGGCTTTACACGATTGCTAGGAGCTTCTGCATCAAGAAGCGGCGCCGGAGCAAGTTCGCCCCCGACGAAGAGCGATCGCTCGGCACGGACCTGACCGCCGAGGCGAAGCACCTGGCGGATCCTGGGAGCAGTCCGGACGAGGCGCTCGCGGGCAAGCAGGTGGCAACAGCGCTCGAACAAGCGATCGCCGCGCTCGAGCCGATATACCGCGAGGTGCTTCTGCTGCGGGATGCGGAGGGCCTCTCCGCGCCCGAGGTCGCGGAGATCCTCGGGGTGACGCCTCAGGCCGTGAAGAGCCGCCTCCACCGCGCGCGGCTGTCGGTGCGGGAGCGGGTCGCACCGCTCCTCGGCGTAGAGCTCGATCTACCGCGGGCGCCGGGGACGTGCCCGGACGTTCTGACGATGTTTTCGCAGCACCTCGAGGACGAGATCAGCGCCGATCTCTGCGCCGACATGGAGCGTCACCTCGAGACCTGCGGTCGCTGTCGAGGAGCCTGCGACTCGCTCAAACGAACGCTCGCTCTCTGCCGCACCTCGCGTTCCGCGGCCGAGGTCCCTGCGTCCGTCCGGGCCTCGGTGCAGAAGGCGCTGCGCACGTTCCTCGCAGAGAACGCCTGAATCCATTCGGCCCCGGGCGGCTCATACTCGGCATGGAGGCCACGATGGCGACCGTGCAGGTGACCGAAGAAACGTTCGAAGCGACCGTGAAGCAGGGCATCGTCCTGCTCGATTTCTGGGCCGCATGGTGCGGGCCGTGTCGAGCGTTCGCGCCGATATTCGAGGCCGCGGCGGCGCGCCACCCCGACGTCGTCTTCGGGAAGGTCGACACCGAGGCCGAGCCCGGCCTCGCGGCGTCCTTCGAGATCCGAGCGATCCCCACCCTGATGGTGCTCCGCGACGGCGTGCCGCTGGGCGCCGTCCCCGGCATGATCCCCGCGAAGGCGATCGACGAGCTCATCGGCAAGGTGAAAGCCATCGACATGGAAGAAGTGCGCCGGAAAACCGGCGAAGCACCGGCGGAGCAACCGCGCGTCGCGAAGGCGGGCGGCGCCTGATGTGCCGGCGCGTCGAGTGCTCGAAGTGCGGGCGTCCCACGTTCGCCGGCTGCGGCATGCACGTCGAGCAGGTAATCGGTAACGTCCCCCCGGGGGCGCGCTGTCGGTGTCGTGAAGAGCGCGCCAAGGATTCCGGCGCAGCCGGCGCGACGGGACCGCGTTCGTGGTTCCGCGGCCTTCTCGGGAAATAGCTCACCCTGCCGAACCCTTTCCGCAAGGCGAGGCTCCAACTGGTCGAGACGCGGCAACAGACATGCTGCGCTGAAAAGGCTACCGTGCCCGTCGTCGTCTACGAGCAGGACCATGGAGCGACGCACGTCGCCGCCATCGATCCTCTCGAAACCATCGCCGCCCAGGGCGAGCCCAGGTTGGCCGAGATCGCTCGTGAAGTGCACGACAGGCTCCAGCGCGTGATCGCCCGGGTCGGCGAGCGGGCGTGAAAGGACGCAATTGGTGATCCGCACGATCGTCTTCGCGGTCTTGGGAGCGGGGCTAGGCTTCGGCCTGCACCGACTCGTCGGGTGCCGGAACGGCGCCTGCCCGATCTGGGCGAGCCCGTACGTCTCGACGATGTACGGTGCGCTGCTCGGATTCCTCTTGTCCCGCTGACCAACGCCCCAGCAGCGAATGGCACCGAGCGCACCTGCCGCCGGCTCCCGGCGACAAGCGCACCATCATGCTCGCCGCGTTTCGCGACCGTCTGCCATGCTAGCATCAGCTTCCTGGAACTCGGACGATGACCGCTGGTTCGCAGTGCGTGCTGATCATCGACGACAACGTCGAGCTCGCCGAGAACATCGCCGAGATCCTCGAGATGGAGGGCCACGTCACCCACGTGGCCGCGAGCGCCGAGGAGGCCCTGCCAAAGGCGGTCGAGCACGAGCCGGACTTCGTCGTCACCGACTATCGGTTGCCGGGGATGAGCGGCGCCGAGTTTCTCCGCCACTTCCTCCCGGCCCGCGCCACGGTCCGTGCCGTCGTGATCAGCGCGTACACCGACGAGCGCACCGTGAAGGAAGCCGAGGACGCGGGCGCCACGTTCGTCAGCAAACCGGTCGACTTCAAGCTGCTCGCCAGCCTGGTTCGAGATGGCGCGGCCTAAGGTCGCCTGGACTCCCGCCGCTACCGCGCGACGTCGAGGAAGGGGATACGAAGGCGCTCGGAGCCGAAAGCCACGCGAACGACGCGAGCTCATCGATCAGTTGGTTCGACTGTTCGAGAAGCGCGACGGGTGAGGCCGGGCGCGTCGCAATGTGTGACCGCGTTGGTTACAGCTTGAACGGCACGCAAGCCATCCCGAGCCACCCGAGACTTACTTGCCCTGGAGCTCCTTGCCCCGGAAGGTATGGAAGTCGGCGGCCTTCTCGTCCGCGGTGGCCAACTTCTCTGCCGCGCTGGCGATGTCGTCGCAGTGCTTGACGGCCTTTTCGACCCGCGCGTCTTTCTGACCGTGCGCGGCCGCCTGGGAGTTGATGGTGCTCTTCTTGTAAGCGGCCGCCATGTCCCGGTGTTCCTGCGCCAGCTTGCGTTGCGCAGCGGCCTGATCCTGGTACTGCTTGGCGAGGGCGAAGTGCTCCTCCGTCGTCATCGGCACCTTGGCCTCGCCGGCGAACGCCGGGGCGGCCACGAACAGCGCAACGGCGCAGAGACCTGTCTGAATCATCCTGCGAATCGTGGTCGATTCTCCTGGTGTTGGATTGGTCTGCCTCGTCGAGAACCGCGAGGCTGCATATAGGGGTTGCAACCTCCATTCCACCGCCGGCGCGCCGACGCTCCTGCGCAGGCGCGGTAACGGTTGCGCAAGTCCTGCGTTGGTCGTCGGGCGGAGCGCAAGCTCTGCGTGTGCCGTCGGAGGTCGTGGGACTCAGTCTTCGTCATGACGACTCGCCCCATCGCACGCTGCCTCGGACGGCGGTTCGACCGTGCTTCGCCGGTTCTGTCACGTCTGGCGAGCGTCTGTCGGGAGGGGCGACGCCGTGCCGCCGCCTGACGTGAGTCGAGCATGGCCCGGCTCCACCGCTCGTGACTCCGCAGAGCGCGACGCTCGCGAAGCACACCAACGATGAAGCCGAGGCCCATGCTCATCCTCCAGCGCGACGGGGGCCATCGCTCCTCCCCCTACTTTCCCTGCAGTTCCTTGGCGCGCAGGCTGTGGTAGTCGGCGGCCTTGTCAGCGTCCGCGGCGAGCTTGTCGGCGTCCTTGGCGAGGGCCGCGCAGTGCTTTTGCATCTTGGTGTTGAACGAGCTCTTCACCCCGCCCTTCGAGTCGGGGTGATCCTTGGCGTAGGCAGCGGCCATCGCGCGGTGGTCGTCCCCGACCTTCTTGAACTGCGCGGCCTGGTCCTTGTACTGCTTGGCCAGCGCCTCGTGCTCGGCCGTCGTGGTGGGCACCTTGGCGTCGTCAGCGAACGATGCGGTCGCGGTCAGAGCGAAGGCGGCAAACGCCAGCGAGGCGACGATCGTACGGAACTTGGTTCGGAGGGTCATGGGTCTTCTCCTTGGTCTGGTTTTCGGAAGCGATACGGAACGGGGGTATGCAGCCGCCGTTCCAACCGTCGCTATAGCTCGGTGTGGGACGGCGCGAAAGGGACTTCGCCGAGGATCGAGGCGAGCCGCGATGGCACTTCCGCATTTCAATCCGGCACGATGTGCGCCGCCTCCTCGGGGGTCACGCAAGATCTGCGCGTTTGTCGCGCGAACAAGCCACGTCCGTCGCGAGGCACGATGCTTGCCCTTGTCGGTACCCAACCCCCGTATCGCCAGAGCAGGCAAGGATGAGAATGAACCCACACGACAAAGGCGAGCTCGGATCGCGGCTGAAGAGGATCTCCGGTCAGGTCGCCGGCATCCAGCGCATGATCGACGAGGATCGCTCGCTGCTGGAGGTCATCACGCAGCTGAGCGCCGCGCGCGCCGCGCTGAGCAGCGTGGCCAACATCGTGCTGGCGTCGCACGTGGAGGAGCGCGCCACGGAGGTCGTGGCCAGCGACAGCGCCCGCGAGCGCCGCGATCTGGTCAGCGAGCTGGTCCGGCTGTTCGAAAAGCGGAATCGCGGCTCATAGCTGTTTCGATGCGCGGGCGTCGAGCTCCGGGACGACGTGGCGGCGGCAGCACTCCGGCAGCTCCTCCCGGATCCGCCCCAGGGCCTCGGCGGCCTTCACCAGGAAGTCCTGGTTGCTCTCGATGACGAACCGGCGGGGATGGCCCTGCCACGCGTGCTCGATCTTCTGATCGATCTCCGCGGCCGCCACGGCGGCTTCGGTGCGGAGTCGGTTCTGGTGGTTGTACCCGAGCGCCGCCGAAGGGGTGCGCAGGTGGATGACTGCGCCGTAGCGTTCGAGCTCCGTCGCCCGCGTGCTGCCGACCTCGGCGAGCAGCTCCTCCGGCGGGCCCGGCCAGTAGGCCGTTCCGTCGAGCGTTCCCCGGTCGCACAGCGTGATCGCCGGGATCCCGTCCGGTCCAGCCAGCGCCTCCAGCTGGCGCTGGACATGAAAGATCGCGCGCTGCGCCGCCTTGCGGGAAGCCGGTGCCTCCTCGCGGGGGAAGCCGCCCCCGAACAGGATGCTCGCCGCCTCCGGCAGCACGCGAACGTGCCGGCAGAAGTACTTTCGGATCAGCTCGAGGACGGCGGTCTTTCCTGCGCCGGGGCCGCCGGTCAGCACCACCCGCCGCACCGCGTGTGGCTGGCGGCAGGCGCAACTATCGGTTGTATCAACCACGCGCCGCCTCCAGGGTCACGGGCGGCTCGCAGGCATGACCAGCGTCCGATGCAAGTTCTGGAGCAACCACCCGGCGCGCACTCTGGCGGATGCCTGCCGCGCGATTTCCGCGTGTGTCCTCCGCGTCGGCGCAAGCTTTGCGCGTTCTCTCGATCGCTATACCGGCGCCTCCGTCGATCACTGTCGCACGGCAAGGCCCGAGCCATCGCCACGGCGGCCGGCGCAAGGCGCATGTTTTGCGGAACAGGCGATCCGCGAGTCCCTGGCGCGGTCGTTGCTGAGGAAGGCGCTCGATGCCAATGAGCTCACAGGCCGTTCGTCCGTCCGAGCCGCCTCGCGGCCTGACGACCGAGGAGGCGCGGCGCCGTCTTGGTCAGGTCGGACCGAACGAGATCCGGCGCGCGGAGGCGACGTCCCTCTGGAGGATGCTGGCGGCCCAGCTCGCGAGCCCCCTCATCTGGCTTCTGCTCGCCGCTGCGGTGATCTCGGCGCTGCTCAAGGAAGTCCCGGACGCGATCGCCATCGCGGTGATCGTCCTCGTGAATGCTCTCGTCGGGTTCTTCCAGGAGCATCGCGCTGAACGGGCGTTGCTGGCGCTCCGCTCGCTGACGGCGCCACGCGCCCGGGTGCTCCGCGATGGACGCCAGACGATGGTGCCGGCCGCCGAAGTGGTACCGGGCGACCTCCTCCTGCTGGAAAGCGGGGACGTGGTCGCCGCCGACGCTCATCTCCTCGAGGCGCACTCCCTGTCGACCAACGAGGCCTCCCTGACCGGCGAGAGCGCGCCGGTCGAGAAGGCCACGGCGCCCGCTCCTGGCGATGCGCCACTCGCCGAGCGATATGACTCCGTCTTCATGGGGACCGCGGTCGCGGCCGGAACGGGACAGGCGGAGGTCGTCGCGACTGGCATGGCGACCGAGCTGGGCAAGATCGCCCACCTCCTCGCGACGGCCCAAGACACCGCGACCCCTCTTCAAATGCGGCTCGCCCGGGTAAGTCGAACGCTGCTCTACCTCTGTGTGGCCATCGTGGCGATCACGGCTTCGGTGGGGCTGCTCCGCGGCCTTTCAGCGCTCGACGTGTTCATGTCGGCGGTGTCGCTCGCCGTGGCGGCTGTGCCCGAGGGGCTGCCCGCGATCGTCACCATCGCGCTCGCCATAGGCGTGCAACGGATGGCCGCGCGCCACGTCCTCGTCCGCAGGCTACCCGCCGTCGAGACCCTGGGCAGCGCGACCGTCATCTGCACGGACAAGACAGGCACGCTCACCACCGGCGTGATGACGGTGCGCGAGCTCTGGGGCGCGGACCACGGCCAGCTGGTGGACGCGGCGTGCGCCTGCTGTGACGCGGAGCTTGCCGCGGATGGCCGCACCGGCACCGGCGATCCCACGGAGATCGCGCTCCTCGTGGCGGGCGCCGAGCGAGGGCTGCGTAAGGAGGACCTCGAGCGTGCGCGACCGCGGCGCGAGACCAATCCGTTCGACCCGGACCGCAAGCGAATGTCGATCCGGCGAGCCGACGGCGTGCTCTACGTCAAGGGCGCGCCTGACCTGCTGTTCCCGCTCTGCGTGGCGGGCTCCGTCGGCGCGGGGGAGGCGAACGGCCAGATGGCGGCGCGCGGCCTGCGCGTCCTCGGCGTCGCGGTCGGCGCCGGAGCCGCTGAGAAGGACCTGCGCCTCGTCGGGTTGGTGGGCATCGCCGATCCGCCGCGGACCGAAGCGATCGAGGCGGTCGCCGCGGCGCGGGCGGCGGGCATCCGTACGGTGATGATCACCGGCGACCACCCGCTCACCGCCGCAGCCATCGCCCGCGAGCTGGGGATCGTCCGAGCCGGGGAGGATCCCGCGGAGGTGGTGCACGCGCGCGCCACGCCCCAGGACAAGCTGCGCATCGTCCGGGCGTGGAAGGAACGCGGCGCGGTGGTCGCCATGACCGGCGACGGTGTGAACGACGCGCCAGCGCTGCGCGAGGCCCACATCGGAATCGCCATGGGGAGGACGGGCACGGAGGTGACCCGGGAAGCCTCGGACATGGTCCTCACCGACGACAACTTCGCGAGCATCGTGGCCGCCGTCCGCGAAGGGCGTGGCATCTTCGACAACATCCGCAAGACGCTGGTCTACTTGCTGGCGGGCAACGCCGGCGAGCTGCTGGTCATGCTGGTCGCGGCGATCGCCGGTCTGCCGCTTCCGCTCCTCCCGTTGCACCTGCTCTGGATCAACCTCGCCACCGACGGATTCCCGGCGCTGGCCCTGGTGATGGATCCGGCGGACGAGGACGTCCTGCGGCGGCCGCCCCGCGCGCCGGCGGAGCCAATGTTGGGGCGACGGGAGTGGACGAACATCGTCTGGACGGGCGCGCTCCAGGCCGCTGTCACTCTCAGCGTGTTCATCTGGGCGCTGCGGACGCGCGACCTCGGCGAGGCTCGCAACCTGGCGTTCACCACCCTGGTCTTCGGCGAGCTGTTCCGTTCCTTCGCCTCGCGCAGCGCGACCAAGGTCTTCTGGGAGGTCGGCGCCTTCACGAACCTAAGGCTGCTCGGGGTGGTGGTCGTCTCGGCGATGGTCCAGATCGGCATCCACCACATCCCCGCGCTCGAGGCGCTGTTCCAGATCCGCGACCTTCCGGTCGGAGACTGCGCCCTCACGCTGCTTTTTGGCCTCATCCCGGTGACAGCCCTGGAGGTCACCAAGCTCGCGCGGCGCCTGGTGTCCGGCGCCGCCGGCGTCGCCGCCCATCCAGCGGAGAGAAGAGCATGAGGCGCGTCGCCGAGATCGTGCTCCTGGCCGCCGCAGGGGTGGCGCAGGCCGCGGAGCCGGCGTCCCCGCTTCGCCTCGACACGCTCGTCGCCGAGATCCGGCAGCGCAACCCCTCCGCCTCCGCGGCCGCCCGGCGGATCGACGCGGCCCGCATCCAGATCCCGCGCGCCCGTGCGCTCGCTGATCCCTTCGTGCAAGGGATGGTCGAGGATCTCCCTCCACGTCTGACCGGCGGGATGCCGATGTTGCGCCTCACGGCGACGCAGATGATCCCCTGGTTCGGCAAACGAGACCGCATGGCCGCCGTCGCCGAGAGGGAGGCCGACGCCGTCGCAGCCCGCGCGGATATGACTGTGCTCGACCTCGTCGCCGCGGGAAAGCGCGGCTACTACGGGCTCGTCCTGAACCGAGAAGCCCGGCGCGTCAATCGCGAGCAGCGCGCGCTGGTGGACACGGTCGTCGCGATCACCGTCGGGCGACTGCGCAGCGGCGGCGGCATGCACCACGACGTCCTCAAGATGCAGACCGAGGGGGCCATGCTCGATGATGCGCTGGTCATGCTGGAGGCGGACCGCCGCGAGATGGCGGCCATGCTGAACGCGCTGCGAGACCGCGCCGCCGAAGCGGAGGTCGGTGAACCCGAGGAGACCTTCACGGCGGCGGTGACCCTCGACCGGACGCGGGTGACGACAGCCGCTCTGGCCGCCCGACCGGAGCTGCGCGAGATGAGAGCGATGGAGGCGGCAGAGCAAGCCATGGCTGCGGCCGCTAGGCGCGAGTACTACCCAGACTTCATGGTGGGGGGGCTTTACGACGTCAAGAGCCAGGAGCCGAACACGATGGGCGCCATGCTGGGCCTCAACGTCCCGCTCTGGATCGGATCTCGCCAGCGCCTCGACGTGCGCGCCGCCGAGACGCGCGCCTCGGCGATCGAGCGCGACCGAGCGGCGATGGCAGCCATGGTGCGGGCGGAGATCGAGCGCGCCCTTGTCCGTATCGACGCCGCCGACAAGCGTTCCCGACTGCTCGAGACCGAGCTCATCCCGCGCGCGCAGCAGACGTTCGACTCAGCGATGGCGGCGTTCCCCTCGGGCACCGTGGACGTCCTCTCGCTCCTCGATTCGCTCCGGACGCTGGAGACCCAGAAGGTCGCTCGGATCGCGATCCACGTCGACCGCGAGCTGGCGCTCGTGGATCTCGAACGCGCCGTCGGCACCCCCCTCAAGGAGCTGGTTCGATGAAATGGCAACTGATCATCGCGGGACTCTGCGCAGCCACAGCCTGTCAGCGCGGCACCGCCGGCGGGACGCGAGCAGCGGCGACAGCAGCGCCAGGCCATGACCACGCGGCGGCGGCCGCGGACACCGCGGCGCCCGCGCCCCATGCCGGCCACGCCAGCGCGCCGGGATACGCCACGGTGGAGGTCGATCCTGCGCGCCAGCAACTGCTCGGCATCAAGACGGCGCCGGTTGTGCGGCAGGTCTTCGGAAGGCAGATCCGAACGGTGGGGATCGTCCAAGCGGACGAGACGCGCACCACCCACGTACACGTGAAGTTCGAAGGATTCATCGAGCAGATCTACGCGAACTTCATCGGCCGCCCCGTCCGCAAGGGGCAGCCCCTGTTCAAGATCTTCAGTCGGGATCTCTTGGCGGCCGAGCAGGAATACCTGTCGTCGCGCGCGGCCCTGGCGCGCATCCCCGCCGCGGGCGGCGAAGCCGTGCGCAGCTCCACGCAGCAGCTCGTCTCGGCTTCGCGCGAGCGCTTGCGCCTCTTCGACGTGCCGCCAGCCGCCCTGACCGAGATGGAGCGAACGGGGGTCGCGCCGCGAGTGATCACCGTCCTGTCCCCCCAAACGGGCACCGTCGTCGAGAAGCAAGCGATCGAGGGGCTGGCGGTGACGCCGATGATGCACCTCTACGTCATCGCCGACCTATCGCGCGTCTGGGTCCTGGCCGACGTCTACGAGCGCGACCTGGCGCAGGTGAGGACCGGGCAGAAAGCGAAGATGCGGATCGAAGCCATTCCGGGCAAGACCTTCGAGGGGACCGTGACGTTCGTGAGCCCGACAGTGGATCAGGCGACGCGGACGGTGAAGGTCCGCTTCGAGTTCCCCAATCGGGAAGGGACGCTCCGGCCCGGCATGTACGCCACCGTGGAGATCGCCACGCCCGCGGGCGAGGGGCTGGTCGTGGGCTCGGACAGTGTGATCGACACCGGCGAGAGAAAGATCGTCTTCGTGGCGCGTGGCGAAGGGCGCTTTGAACCGCGCCCCATAGTCACGGGGGCGGCGTTCGACGGCCGGTACGAGGTCGTGGAGGGTCTCCATGAGGGCGAGGTCGTCGCGACCACCGGTCAGTTCCTACTCGACTCCGAGAGCCGCATCCGCGGCGCTCGGACCGGCGGCGCGCCCCAGCACGGGGGCCACTGATGCCTGACAGAATGGGCGTCGTCGAGCGGATCATCGATTGGTCCGCAAGAAACCGGTTCATCGTCCTCGTCGCGACCGGTCTTGCTCTCGCCTGGGGCCTTTACGCCATCAAGCGCACGCCTGTCGACGCGCTCCCCGATCTTTCGGACACCCAGGTCATCATCTTCACCGAGTGGATGGGCCGCAGCCCCAACCTGGTCGAGGACCAGATCACCTACCCGCTCACGACAACCTTCCTCGCCGCGCCCCACGTCAAGCTGGTGCGCGGCTTCACGATGTTCGGGATGTCGTTCGTCTACGTCGTCTTCGAGGACGGGACGGACATGTACTGGGCTCGCTCCCGCGTCCTCGAGTACTTATCGAAGCTGCAAGGACGCCTGCCAGCGGGCGTGACACCGCAGATGGGTCCCGACGCCACTGGCGTGGGATGGGTAATGGAATACGCCCTCGTCTCGCACTGCGAGGGCAAGCCCACCTGTCCCGACCTGCAGCAGCTGCGCAGCTACCAGGACTGGAACCTTCGCTACGCCCTGGCGTCCGTCCCCGGCGTCGCCGAGGTGGCCAGCCTCGGCGGCTACGAGCGCCAGTACCAGATCCAGATCGATCCGGTGAAGCTGCAAGCGTTCCACCTGTCTCTCACCGACATCGCGTCCGCCGTGCGGATGTCGAACGGTGACGTGGGTGGCAGCGTCATCGAGCTCGCCGGCCACGAGTACGCCGTGCGCGGGCGCGGTTACATCACCAAGAAGGAAGACCTCGAGCAAATCGCGGTGTCGACGGACGCGCGCGGCACGCCCGTCCTGCTGCGAGACATCGCCACCATCCAGGTCGGCGCGAACGCCCGCCGCGGCCTCGCCGAGCTGGACGGCCACGGCGAGGTCACGGGCGGCATCGTGGTCATGCGCTTCGGCGAGAACGCGCTCGACGTCATCGACCGGGTCAAGGCACGCATCGAAGAGCTCAAGCCCGGGTTCCCTCCGGGCGTCGAGGTCGTCCTCACCTACGATCGCGCGCCGCTCATCAAGGCTTCCATCCGCACGCTCACCAGCAACCTGATGCAGGTCATGGCGACGGTCGTGATCATGATCGTGCTGTTTCTTTTTCACGTCCGCTCGACGCTGGTCGCGGCCATCACCCTCCCCATCGCCGTGATCCTCTCGTTCATCCCCATGTACTACATGGGCCTGACGATCAACATCATGTCCCTGGCCGGCATCATCATCGCCGTCGGAGACATGGTCGACTCGGCGGTCGTGCTGGTCGAAAACGCGCACAAGAAGCTCGAACACGAAGGCGCGACACGGCCCCGCGTCGAGCTGGTCATCGAAGCGGCCCGCGAGCTCGGGCCGGCCATCTTTGGCTCGCTCCTGGTCATCACGATCTCTTTCTTGCCGGTTTTCGTGCTCGAAGCGCAGGAAGGACGGCTCTTCAAGCCCCTCGCCTTCACCAAGTCGTTCTCGATGGGGTTCGCGTCGATCCTCGCCATCACGCTGGTCCCCGTCCTGATGGTCTTCTTCGTCCGCGGCAAGATCCGTCCGGAGCTCTCGAACCCGATCAATCGCGTCTGCATCGCCGCCTACCGTCCGGTGATCCGCTTCGTGCTGCGACACCGGTACGCCGCCGTGGTCGTGATGGCGGCGCTGCTGGTCGTCACCATTTATCCGTGGCGCGGCCTCGGTTCCGAGTTCATGCCTCCGCTCGAGGAAGGATCGATCCTGTTCATGCCGATCAGCGTCCCCGGGATCTCCATCGAGGAAGCGAAGGAGATCCTGCAGAAACAGGACGCTGCGCTAAAGCGCTTTCCGGAGGTGATCTCCGTGTTCGGGAAGACCGGGCGAGCCGAAACGGCGACCGATCCCGCCCCGCTCTCGATGATAGAGACCGTCATAACCCTCAAGCCGCACTCCGAGTGGCGGCCCGGCATGACCAAGGAGAAGCTGCTCGCCGAGATGGAGGCCGCCGTCAAGTACCCGGGCCTGCAGAACGCCTGGACGATGCCCATCAAGGCGCGCGTGGACATGCTCACCACGGGCATTCGCACGCCGATCGGCGTGAAGGTGTTCGGCCCCGACCTGAAAGAGATCGCCCGCATCGGAGAGGAGCTTGAGAAGGTGCTCACGCCCGTTCCCGGCACACGGTCGGTCTACGCCGAACGCGAGCTTGGCGGTTTCTTCGTCGACTTCATCCCGGACCGCGCCGCCATCGCTCGCTACGGCCTCCGGGTCATGGAGGTCATGCAGCTCGTGGAGACAGCCATCGGCGGCCTGGTCGTCGACACCACCATCGAGGGCCGCGAGCGCTACACCATCAACGTCCGGTACCCGCGCGAGCTGCGCGACGACCTCGAAAAGCTCCGACGCGTGCTGGTACCTGTTCCCGCCGGGGGCGCCCAGGCGGGCGCCACCAGCGGCTTGATGACGGGAGGGATGAGTCAGCAAGCAGGGCAAAGCGGCGCCGGCCAGGGCATGGGTGCCGCTGTCGCCGCGCAGATCCCGCTCGGCCAGCTCGGGCGCGTCGAAGCCGCCATGGGCCCGCCCATGATCAAGAGCGAGGCCGGCTCGCTCACCGGCTGGGTCTACGTCGACGTCACCGGGCGCGACATCGGAGGCTACGTCGCGGACGCGAAGGCGGCGGTGGCGCGCAGCATGCGCCTGCCGCCCGGGTACTTCCTGAAATGGACCGGCCAGTACGAGTTCCTGGAGCGCATCCAGGCTCGAATGAAGATCGTGGTCCCAGTGACGCTCCTGATCGTGTTCCTGATCCTCTACTTGAACTTCCGGGGAATCACGCAGGCGTTGCTGGTCATGGCCTCCGTCCCCTTCGCCGCCGTTGGCTCCGTCTGGCTCATGTGGGCCGCGCGTTTCAATACCTCGATCGCCGTCTGGGTCGGCATGATCGCCCTCCTCGGGGTCGCCGCCGAGACCGCGTCGATGATGGTGGTGTACCTCGACGAAGGATTCAACGAAGCGCGTGCCGCCGGACGCCTGCGCACGGTGAACGATCTCATCGACGCGATGATCAGATCCGCGACACTTCGGGTACGACCGCTGCTCATGACCGTCGGCATGAACATCGTCGGCCTCATTCCGGTGATGATCGACACCGGGATCGGCTCCGACGTGGCCAAGCGAATCGCGGCGCCGTTGTGGGGCGGCCTCGTGTCGCTCACGATCCTGACCCTGGCTGGGATCCCCGTCCTGTACCTCATCTGGAGGTCCTTCCAGTTGCGCCACGGGCTCCGGCCTGCCGCCGCGGAGTGATCGAACAAGAGGATCTCGTTGTTCTCGATCGCGGAAGTGGTTCGAAGCGTCTCGGCGCCTCGCGACTGCCCGTCTCGCGATGTTACTGTCGCCTCGATGATTCCGGCCCGCCGACTGACGGCGCTCATCGTCTCGCTTGGGCTGTTGGCAGCATGCGCGGCGGGGGCGCCGTTGATCCTGAGAGGAGGGCCGGGGCCCCAGCGGCACAAGTCAATCCGCGGCGTCGAGATCGTGACCCACGGATTCGGTCCGTATCGGCATATGCCCGCCGACGTCGCTGTCCAGGGCCTCGCGCAGGACCTCGTCACGCTCGCGATCGGCGTGCCGTTTCTTCTGCTGACGCTCGTGTGGGCGAGGCGCGGAGGGCGCGCTGGGCACCTCGCGCTCTCCGGCGCGGTCGCCTATCTGTTCGTGCAGTACTTCCTTTACCTAGGCATGGGCACCTACAACGAGCTGTTCCTCCTCTGGATCGCGCTCGTGCTTCTCTCGTCACAGGCTCTTTTTCGAATACTGCTCGCCGTGCCGCCCTCGACCTTCACCGCCGCACCCATCTCGGTGCGCGCCCGGCGGTACGTCGGCGGGTTTCTCATCCTGAACGGCGTGCTCATCACGATCTTGTGGCTGCAGGTGATCGTCCCTCCACTCATCAAGGGCACCATCTATCCTGCTGGGCTCGGGCATTTCACGACGATGATCGTCCAGGGCTTCGATCTCGCACTGTTCCTGCCGACTTCACTTCTCGCGGGATACGCGTACTTGAAGCGACGATCCTTGGGCGACCTTCTGGCGCCGGTCTACGCGGTGTTCGTGGCGCTGCAGATGCTCGCCCTACTCGCCAAGATCGTGTGGATGAGCATCATCGGCGTGAGTGCCGGACCGGCGCTCGTCATCATTCCAGTGCTGCTCGCGGGCGCCATCTTTGCGGCGGTGATCGCTCTGCGTCTTCATCGAGGCGGACGCGTGGCCTGAGCCCGGTGCCATCACGGCCCCGATGACCGCGGCATCGGCGTTCGCTCGCGAAGATGCCGGCGGAAGACGGCGGCCATCATGAACGCACCGGGGATCAGCGTCAGCCACACGATCGATATGACGGCCAACTCGAGGCGGTAGGCGCGGCCGTGGCCGTACCGAATCAAGAACCATCCGAGTGCCGCCAAGGATGCGACGAGGAGTGCCGCCAAGGATGCGACGAGCCCGCCGACGAAGAGCCCTCGCGATGATGCGGCCTCCTGATGGTCACGGCGGCAGTTCGCCGTCGATGACACCGACGATGTCGTTGTGCGGATGCGCGCCCACGGAGCCAAGCTCATCGGCGAAATGCAGTACGAGGACACGTATCGGCTAGCCTGCATCCCGGCCCGGAGGGCGTAGCCGGTCCGCACTCAGGGGAGCTTGCGGGTGTCGAGCAGGACGTAGCGGCCGCCCTCGCTGCCTTTCAGCACGAGGTAGACGTACGGGCCGCGCGCGTCGGCGTCGAGCTCAACGTCACTATCGAGGTAGCCGAGGTTGCCGACGTCGGCGTGGAACAGCTCCGTCAGCGTCGTTCCCCCGCCGCCGGGGATGCGCGCGACGACCAGCTCGGTGCGGCTGCGGTCGGCGTCCGTGAAATGACTGCAGATCGTAAAGATGGGGGGCATCGCCATCGTGACCTGAGTGTGCTGGTCGAACTCGGCGTGGCGCCGGGTGAACGCGAAGTAGACGGTGCCGTCCGGGGTGCTCGCGAGCGCGTGCGCGCCGAGGAATGTCGTCTCCGCCTTCGCCGTGCAGGTCATGGGGGCACCGGGGGTGCAGTTGGCGCTCTCGCACCCGGTCGGGTTCTGGCGTCTCCCGCCAGGGACGGTGATGTCGAGGTAAGCGCCGCCGGCACCCGGCGTGAAGACGTGGATGTCCTGGAGGGCGCTGGTCGGCACGTCGGCCGACACGACCGGCGCTGACCCGGTGGGCACCACCACGTCGACCTTCGCGCTGACGTTGACGCTGGTGTAAGAGGTGACGAGCTGAGGCGCCGCCGTCCCCTGCTGGAGGCGCAGGAGCTCCTGTCCGCCGCTGAAGACCGTGTATGCGGCGTAAGCCTGCCCTGAGGTCGACACCGCCAGCGCCTGCGCAAGGCCCTGGTGAGACGTCGAGACCACGTCGCGCGACCAGCCGCCCGCCGCCGCGCGCGTGGCGAGGAAGAGCGAATTCGATTGCGGTGAGAAGAGCGCGAATGCCCGACCGTCGGCGACGAGCGCGGCGCCCGAAACGAAGTACAGATTGCCGTCGTCCGGCGTGAGGATCTCGGTCGTCCACGCGCGGCCGTTCCGGGACGCGTACCCGACGTCTTTGCCCACCGGTCCCGTTTCGTCACCGAAGACATACGGCGTGCCGGCGGCGTCGGTCACCACGCGGGTGTGCACCGCCTGGATGTGATTGAACTCCACCGTCTGCATGGCGGCAGCCGGATCGATTCGGATCAATTGCGGTTGGAAGGGCAACTGCCCCTCCACACGTCCGGTCAGCGTCACGAATGCCGCATCGCCGGGCCCGGGCGCAACGCTCACGGCGAACGGAAAGCCCATGCGGCACGTGAATGTGGCATCGACCACGACGGGACACGCGGCGCCAGCCGCGCACAGGTTGGTGGGCGTGGAGATCGTCGCACCGCAACCCGCGGACACCGCGCCAGCCGCGCCGCCGGTTCCAGCGCCGCCCGACGTCCCACCACGCCCGCTCGCGCCGGCGGTCCCCGTGCCGCCCGACGTACCACCACGCCCGCCAGCGCCGCCGTTTCCAGCACCACCGGCGCCGCCGTTCGACCCTCCGCTCCCGGTCCCCGCTGCCCCCACGCCGCCGTTCGAGCCGGCGCTTCCGGTTCCGGAGACACCCGTGCCACCGCTCCCCGCTCCCGAACCACCCGTGCCTGCGCTCGAACCACCGCTTCCGGTCGCGCCGGCCGCGCCGATAGAACCGCTCACGCCACCACCCCCAGCGCTGGGACCGCCCGAGCACGCACAGAAAACCAGCTCGGTGAGCACCGCCCAGACGATCCCCACGACGTGCCGCTCAGTCAGTCGCGACATCGATTTTCTCCTGGTTTCCACGACATTTGCGTCGCGATTCGGCACGGTGCATCCTGCCGAACCCCTCGCCTTCGTTGGTTTCGGCCCCGGCGAAAAGCAAGCCGCGTACCCCAATGATGACCTGGCCGGCGTTCAGCGACTTCTCGACGTTCATGTTCGCCAGTACATCGTCAGGCACGCTGTCGTCGATCCAGTTCGGCCCGTCACGATCTCGGAACACCGGGTCAAACCCGATCGCGTGTAAGTCGATAACCTCGTTCGAGTGACCGGCGTCCTTCAGCCCGGCGCAGAAGCGCTCGAGCACCGCATGGCAGAAGGAACGCTGGTTGTGGTGTGCGTAGATCGCTCCCAATGTCCCCCTCTCACGTGCCAAGAATCGTACAGCGCGCACGAGACTCACGCGGCGACCGGCGCGACCAAGCCGCCGTGCGGCGGATCCAGACCTACGCCGCCTGAATCGCCACCACCTCCACCGGGACCGCCAGTCTCAAATTGGATAGTGACCCGCTGGGGTCGCCGTTCAGGTCACCGCAGACCGGTCACACCCCCGCCCCCAAAGCGCATGCGGCGCAACCGGATGTAGATCTTCGCTGCCGCTGCTGGAACGGAGGAGGCCGTTGTACGCCACGACCGGCGTCGATACACTCGGTCCATGACGTCGGCGTTGCCGGGTCTCCTCGGTGGAATCGCCGCGCTGGCATTCGCGACACCGGCGTTCGCGCAGGTCGAGCTCAAGAACGACGGATTCACAAGCGGCGCCACGCTGGGGTTTCAGGCTGGGTTCGTCGCGGGCGAGATGGGCGCGTCCCGGTTGGTCCCGCCGGGAGGTACGTATCAGCTCCTGAGCGTACGGTTCTTGTTCGGGCCCGACGCCACCCAGCGTGACATCGTCCTGCGCGTCTACGACGACAGCGCGGGCACCGACACGCCCGGAACCCAACTCTACAGCAGTACGTTCCCGCTAACGGGCTCGAGCACGGCCGTTCAAGAAGTGAACTTGTCCGCCGCCGCGGTCCTCGTCACCGGGGCGTTCCGCGTCGCGATCGAATTCACCGCCGCTGGCGCCCCGTCGATTGCGCGCGACATGGACGGCTCGATTGCGGCCGACAAGAACTTCGTCCTTTCCCAAGGTGCGTGGACGAAGTCGCAGGTGCTCGGTCTCTCGGGTGATTGGATCATACGCGCCGTGGTCAGCGCGCAGCCGCCGGACGGAGGCACTGCGGGAGCGGGCGGCAGCATCGGAACAGCCGGCACCGGCGGCGCGAGCGGAACCACCGGCAGCGCCGGCGCGGGCGGAACCACCGGCACCGGTGGAACGACGGGCGCCGCCGGCACGAGTGGTGCGATCGGCACCGCAGGCGCGAGTGGTTCGACCGGATCGGCAGGCACGGGAGGCGGAACCGGCGGCAACGCAGCCATGGCCTGCAAGGTCAACTCGGAGTGCGCGACCGGGCAGTACTGCCTCAACAAGACAACCTGCACTTACGACTGCCGCATCGACACCGACTGCGGCAGCAACCAACGTTGCACGAGTCTGGGCCAGTGCGAGGCCCACCCGTCCGGCGGCTGCTCGTGCCGCGTGAACGACACCGGCGGGCTGTCGCTGACGGCGCTTCTGGGCGCGGGTCTGTTGCTGGCCCGACGCCGATCTCGGCGCCCTCTTCCGCGCCGTGTTGTACGCGAGCGCGTGCGCGCCGCCGGGCGGCCACGCCCTACGCAGCCCGGACCGCCACCACCTCCACCGGCACCGCCAGTCTCAAATTGAATCGTGACCCGCTGGGGTCGCCGTTCCTGAATGATTCTGCCGAACCGTCCGATCGACGTTGCGGAACGGTCGCGTGACGACCGGGCGATTCAGGGGCGGCCCACGCTGACCCAGCCTCCCGGCACAAACAGGAACGCGCCTCCCCGGTACATCCACCGAGGTGGTTGCCAGCGTAGGTTAGCGGTCGGCGGCAGCTGCCACGACCCCGCGACCCACATCCACCCGCTGCCCGACCACTGCCAGAACCCGGGCGTCCACACGGTGACCGGCGCGGGCGCGACGGGCGTCGTCTCGGCGGGCGGAGGGGGCGGAGCGACCGGCGCGTGCACGGTGCGCTCGGCCCGCACGTCCTCCTCGGGGACGCGCCAGATCCCCGCGATCCAGATCCAGTCGCTGCCGGCCCAGTGCCAGTAACCCGCGCGCCATTCGGCGTTCTGGCTTGGCTTTGGCACTGGCGGCTCGGCCGGCGGGGGCGGCGGCGGCCGGAGCGACCGCTTCACATCCCTTGCCGCGCGCTCGCTGTCACTGAGGCACGGCCCGTCCTCGGGCTGCGCTCGGCAGTGGGCCCTCCAAGCGCGCTCCGCCTCCTCCTGCTTGGCGGCCACTTCGTCGGCGCGCTTGCGTTCGGCGGCGGCTTCGGCTGGCGTGCGGGTGGCCGCGCGGCGCGCCGCCTCCTCGCGATTCCAGCGCATCCATTCCACCATCCAGGCGTCGTACGCCTGGTCGCTGTCGGGACGGTTGAGCACTTGCACGAAGCCGATCCGCGTCCCGCCGAAGTCGTTGGGCAGGTCCGACCAGAACCGGATCCGAACGCGCTGGCCTCCCTTCCGCGCCACGTCCGGTACCCCGTATCGGCCCACGGTCCACCTGACCAGCGTGGTGCCGCCGTATTCCGGTCGTGCAGCGGGGATCAACGTCGCCGCCGGGCCCGCGGGCAGGTCGACGACGGCGGAGCCGGGCGCGCGTGGGATGGCGATGGCGCCGCCGGCCGCCGCGCCGGGCCTCATTGCCTGGGCAACGTCGGTCGGAGCGGCGACGCAGAACTGATTTTCCGGGCCCTCGCCGTGGTGCAGGCCGAGCGTGTCCGTGGTTCGCGCCACCTCCGCGTCCTCGACCAGGATGGCGGCGGTCAAGCGCACGCGTTGGCGCGACTCCACCTGCAGCACGATGTCCTCCTGCCAGCGTCCCCCGATCGTCGTCAGCTCGATCTCGTACGGCCCCTGGCCACAACGGGTCGGCACGCTGAACCAGCGCTCGTTCTCGGTGTGATTGTAGACATTGGGCCCCTGTGGACCGGCCGGCTGCGCCGTCGCGCACCCTGCCGCCAGCGCAAGCCCCGCCATGCCGAGACCACGGCACCACCTCATTAGAAGATCACCGTCGCACAGGATCCGCGCGGCTGACAGTGCGCTATGTCCCGGAACGATCCGGTTGCGCGCCGCTGCGCTCCGCGGCCTTGGACCCTGCTCCCCTTGGCTACCCCACCGCCAGGGCCACCACTTCCACCGGCACCGCCAGTCTCAAATTGAATCGTGACCCGCTGGGGTCGCCGTTCCTGAATGATTCTGCCGACGCGTTCGCTGCAGGACTGCGCGAGGAGCTCAATAATACTGACCGGTCGCACCGGTCATGTGCATCGCGTGCGTCCGCGGTCGTTGATCGCGGATATGATCCGCCGCAATGACGGGGTGGGTCCGGCTCGCTGGTCTCGCTGTGGTGGGATGCGCTGCCGCGCCGCCGCCCGTGCTGAGCGTGGCCGACTGGAGGGTTCAGCCGCCGGCGGCGGCCTGCGAGGCGCGCGAGAGCCGGAAAAGCGCGATTGAGTTGCGCCGCTACGACGCGGAGGGGCGACTGATCTCTGCAAAGAATACGCTTTCCTCCCATGAGCGTGCGGCCGAGTGGCTGACCTGGGAGGGCAAGACGCTGGTGGGGGTGGACTCGTACCTGGAGAGGGATGCCACCGAGTGCGACAAGTGCAATTCCCGCAACGGTAGCTCGTTGGCCGTGGAGCGAACGCTTCAGCGGTCCGAGCTCCACTGGCAGGGGGCGCAGCTTGTTTCCGTCACCGCATCCTCGCGCATCTACCGCCCGGACGAGAACAGCGAAGGCTGGCGCCTTTACGAGCAGAGCGACGGTGAGTCGCGCTTCGATTATCTGGGTCCCCGGCTGAAGACGATGGGACCTTCGACCCGGTTCGAATTCGAAGGCGACCGGCCGGTCCGCCGCCGGATGAAGACGGGGCTCATCTTCTGGGATGACTCGTTCGACAGCTGGACCTGGAAAGACGACCGCGTCGTGACGTACGTCTGGGGCGGCAACACCCAGCGGTTCGACTACGACGCGCAGGGGCGTTTGATTCGCGATCGGCTCGAATCGGCGACAGAACGCAACACGCGGATCAAGACGTGGGCGTACAACGAGCGCGGCGCGGTCCGGCGCATGACGGAGCAGTACGTCTCGGCTCAGGGGGAGGGAAACGAAAGGGTCTGGGAGTATGAATACGACGGCGGGCGCGAAGTCGCGGTCATCGGCGACGGCGTAAGAATCGAGACGACCTATTCGGGCGACTGCGCCAACGTGGTCGAAGGGCCGCGCGCGCCGAACGTCTTCGAGATGATGAATGCGGCCGCTTGCTACCAGAGCCCGGGGCTCGTGTTCCACCAGTGCTTCTGAGCTCATCTACTCCGTCGAGCATCGGCGGGGCAGGTAGCCCTACGCCGCCCGCAACGCCACGACATCAAAGGCCACCCCCAGTCTCAAATTGGATAGTGACCCACTTGGGTCGCAGTCCTGAATGATCTTGCCGACGCGCTCGCTCGTTAGGATTGTCCGCCGCACCTGAACCGTCTATAAATAATCCGTGGACGGCGTGAGGGGGCGGCAGGGCCAGCGGTCAGACATGCTCGCGGCGATGGCGTTCGCGGGAGCATGGCTCGCGGCAAGCTGCAACGGATCGCTCGAGCCTGTTAAGCCCGCACCGCAGGTCCAACCGGCGTCGTTCGCGCTCTGTCAGGCTGCCGCCGGCAGCACGTTGCAGGAGCTCGGCGTCCAACAAGGATCTCCGTTCAACCTGGTGACCGCCAACGGGAACCTCTACTACGCTCTGGGCAACGGCAACTCCTCGACCGAAGCGATCATGGCCCTACCACTGTCGGGCGGCTCGCCGGTGACGCTCGCCATGGCCGAGGGTTACCAGCTATGGCTCGACGGTCAGGCGGTCAACACCGCGGCGGTGAACGACAGGCTCTGGCGAGTGCCGTTCGGCGGCGGTGACGCCACGCTGATCGCCGACGGCAACACCACTGGGCCGCCCAACTACAACGTTGCGACGGCGCAGGCCTTCGACGGGACCAACTTTTACTGGGACCTCCGTCCGCAAAACGGGATGCCGTTCTGGAACGTCTGGCAGATCTCGATCGCAGGCGGCGTGGCCCAGAAGCTGGCGGACCTACCAATCCCGCCCGGGCCGAATGTCAACTGGACGATGCTCGAGACCAGTGCGTACGGTGTCCTCATCGCCTACGAGAACTTCCCGCAGGTGGGCGCCTACCTCGTGCCGCCGGGCGGAGGAACGCCCCAGGTCCTTCCGAGCCTCCACTCGTGGGCAGTCATGCCGACAACGGCCTTCTCGGGACCAGCCCGACGGAGGTTCTCTGGAAAACGGCGGGCGTCGACCCGGTGACGGGCGGCAACCTAATCACGCTGCGCCTGACCCACGTCGCCGGACCCGGGGGACCGACGGTCCGCGAATTCTGGCCCGACCATCCGGCCAACTTCACTCCCTACGGCGTCAGCAGCCGGTCCGGAGCCGACGACGGATCCTGGCTGATCAGCGGCTTCGAGCCGTTCGACGACGGCGCCACGCACGGCAGCCTCTGGTTGGTCGATGCCGACGGGAATGGCAGCCGCATCGGGTGCGACCCCAACGTTGGTTATGTCCCCGGGATCTTGACCGCGGCGCTGGCCACCCCGACCGCCATCTACGCTGTCGTCGGTTCGAGCGCCGGCGGTCTATTCGACTACCGGATCGTCCAGTTCAGCCGCTGATCGCCCGCAGAGCTTCCGGTTCCATGGCCACTAGAACCCGCCGCCAATCGCGAGCTGGATGTGATGATTGTTCCGGTCGCTGACGGCGATCATCCAGCCCACCGACGCCTTCACGACGAAAGCGGAGAGCGAGAGGTGCGGACCGAGGTAGGTCGCGCTCCGCCAGCTGGTCAGGCCGTACATCCGCTCGATGCGTGCCTCGACGGAGACGGGGAGAATCATCAGCGCATCCGTCATCGGGCCCGGCTCGCTGCAACCCCAGATCGGGGCGAGCCCGATCCCCACACCGGAGCCACCTAGGCCCAACATCGGACGCGCCACGAAAACGAGCGGACCGTTCCGTCCCGTCGACACAGGCACGAGCAAGAAGGACGGTTCGATGGTCAGCCAGTCACCTTGCCGAACCGAGAAACCCCGGACGACGAACACGCGCTCGGGGACCACCGTCAACACCGGGTAGTTCTGTGCGCGGGCGTTACCGCCGACCAGCATGAGGAACGCCGTCAGCCCAATGGGTGCCGCCGCGCGGCCCGAATGCTTCGAGAATCCTGTCTCCATGGCCGCTGAGTCTGGCGCCGCCAATGGCGTTCTCGCAGTAATTAGTAAATCGCGTTATCATAAGCATTGCTTATCGATACCGATCGCCCGCTTGGAAGGCTTTTATTGGGTGGCGCGCACCGGGGGCTACGCTGCCGCCGCGCGCGCTTTTCCCGACCCGCTCAGCCAGCCCGCGGTGTTCCAGCAGGTGCGCAAGCTCGAAGACGAGCTGGGACTGTTTGGCGGCGGCGTTTCGACTGATGCGGTACCCGCGTGACGACGGCGGCGCGTGCCGGGTGCAACGCCGCCTCGAGACGTTCCTCGCGCCCTGACCACCAGCGCCGCGGTTCCTGAACGATCCTGCCGATGGGCTCGAGCAACCGCCGTCCGCGCGCAGCCACGCCCATTCAAGCGACTCGTCTTGAATGCGAACGCCCTGGCCACGAGCGACGGCGTTCCAGGTGAATCCGTAACAACTCCGCCAGGCCGGCGACAATACTAATGTGTCGCTTGCCACTAAGCCGCCGTTCGGCTGGAACGCCGTGAGCGGCAGAGCCCTGGCCCCCATCGTGACGGTCGCTGTCTCGCTCCTGGCGGCGGGGTGCGGAGGGCGCAGCCACATTGGTACGAACGCGATGGACGCTGGTTCCGGCGGAACCGGCTCAACGGGCGGTTCTTCGGGCGCGACGGGCGGAGCGCCGAGAGACGCGGCGGCTCCGATGCCTGCGGATGCGCGGGGCGAGGCGGGAACGGGTGGCGCAGGCACGGCGGGAACGGGTGGCGCAGGCACGGCGGGAACGGGTGGCACCGGCACGGCGGGAACGGGTGGCACCGGCACGGCGGGCGCCGGGAACGATGCGGGCGCCGGCGGCACGATCGGTGCCGCGGGTGGCGGAGGTATCGGAGGCACCGGAGGCACGACCTCCAACGCTCAGGGCCCCTGCGACATCTACCGAGATGCGGGTCAGCCTTGTGTCGCCGCGTACAGCACCGTACGACGCTTGTTAAGCGCGTATACCGGCCCGCTCTATCAGATAAGAACCGGGAGCTCCAATCAGAACACTGGCTCGGGTGGCACGACGCGAGACATCGGGCAGACCGCCGACGGGTTCGCGGACGCGGCCGCGGTGGATGCCGCCTGCGCAGGCACGATCTGCACGGTCTCGTTGCTCTACGACCAGTCCGGGAAAGGAAGCGATCTCCCGGTTGCGAAGGCAGGCATCATGCTCTCCGGACCTTCCGGAGCGCTGGACGACTTCGAGTCCAGCGCGACCCCAGAACCACTGACGGTCGGCGGCCACAAGGTCTACCCCCTCTACATGGAGCAGAGACAGGGGTACCGACTCGCGCGCCTCGGGGACGGTCTGCCACGCCGGATGGACCCACAGGGCATCTACATGCTCGCCGATGGCACGCGTGCGGGCCCCGGCTGCTGCTGGGAATTCGGCAACGGTCCGCCCGATGCGATTCACTTCGATACGGCGAGCGCCCTGTACTACGGAAGCGGATTGGCGGCCGCCGGGTCCGGCGATGGGCCCTGGTTCAAGGCGGACCTTGGCGGGGACCTTTGGGCCGGCGACTCGCGGGCAACCGGCAGCGGTCCGCCCAACCCGAACAATCCTTCGCTCAAGGTGAAGTTTGCCCTGGGCCTGCTCAAGACCCGTCCGAGCGCCTCGGCGACGACGCTGACGATGACCGAATGGGCGCTCAGGATGGCTGATGTGACAACCGCCGGGGCGGTGACCACCGCCTACCAAGGCGTTCCGGCCACGCTCGTTCTCCACGCCGGCAGCGTCATCCTCGGTATCGACACCTCCAACAGCAATCATGGCCAGGGCACGTTTCATGAAGGCGCCATCGTTGCCGGCTTTCCCGCCGACGACACCGAGCTTTCCGTGCTTCGGAACATCCAGGCGGTCGGCTACGGGAGATAGGCGCCGGACGCCGCCCGCAGCGCCACGACCTCCACTGCCACTATCGCCAGTACATATTTTGCTGACTTAAGAATGCATATAGTCGACAGATTAGTCGATATCTTGTATCTCTGACGCGTGGCGGAAGTGCTTTCGGATCGGCAGGCGATCGAGGTGTTCCACCTCCTCTTCCTACGAGCGATCACCAGCGGCCCGCAGAAGGCTCACCTGGTCGTCAAGGGCGGATGCAACCTGCGCTTCTTCTTCGGCAGCGTGCGGTATTCGCAGGACCTCGATCTAGACGTGTCGATCGTCGCGAAGGAAACCCTACGCAAGAACGTCGACAAGGTTCTCGCGGCACCCTTGCTGCTGCGCCCATTGGCGGCGTATGGGCTCGAGATCCAAGCGGCGTCATCTCCCAAGCAAACCGACACCACCCAGCGCTGGAAGCTCGCGCTTCGGACCGAGGGCCGCTCGCTGCCGCTGCAAACGAAGATCGAATTTTCGCGACGAGGCGAAGCCGAGGAGTTTCGCCTGGAGTCGGTGGACACGGCTCTGGCACACCGCTATCGAATGACGCCGCCACTCGCCAATCACTACCTCTTGCCCGCCGCAATCCGGCAGAAGATCCGCGCGCTCGCCGGCCGCACCGAGGTGCAGGCGCGCGACGTATTCGATCTCGCGCTGCTATTCGCGCGCGCGCGCGGGAAGATCGAATCGCGCGCAGCCGACAAGAAGATGTACGGCAAAGCAGCTGAACGTGCGCTCGCGATCCCGTACGACGACTACACGGCACAGGTCGTCGCATACCTATCTCCAGAAGAGGCCGAGCCTCATGCCTCCCGGGAGGCGTGGACGGCACAGCAGCTTCAGGTCGTCGACACACTCGAGAGGCTCGCCCGATGAACGCCGCGGAAGCGTTGGGGCGGCTCTACGATCTTCGGGCTCCCGTCGTCACGACCGCGGAAGGTGCGGCGCTGCTCGGAGTTTCCATCGACGCCGCCAACAAGACCTTGAAGCGGCTCGCCAAGGCCGGTCTCGTCCTGCCGCTTCGTCACGGTCTCTGGGGCGTCGGAAGGAGCGTCGACCCCTTGCTCTTGCCCGACTACGTGACTGCTCCCTATCCGAGCTACGTCTCGTTGCAATCGGCGCTCTACCTCCACGGGATGATCTCCCAGATCCCCCAGGTCACGTACGTCGTCTCGCTGGATCGAACCCAGCGAATCCGAACCAGCGTGGGAACGCTGTCGATCCACCGTGTGGCTCCAGGTTTTTTTGGCGGCTTCGAGCTCCGCGAATCAGGCGTCAAGCTCGCGACACCCGAAAAGGCCCTCCTGGATGTCTTCTACCTTTCGGGCACACGCAGCCGTCTGTTCGCGGCGCTCCCAGAGCTGGAGCTTCCGCGTGGCTTCCGGTTCCGAGAAGCGCGGGCATGGCTGGGAAAAATACCGTCGAAACGGCTACGAACCGTCGTGGCCGCGCGTCTGGAAGCGTTCGCCGCTCGATCGGTTTCGTGACCTGGGGTCGGCGTTCGTGTCCGAGCGTGACACCCGCAGCGCACACCGCCGCGCGCTCGTTCGCCGACGGACAAGCATGCGAGCGGGCACGCGGCGGCCGCGCCAAGCGCATCCGCGCGCCGGGCCAACCTCACGTCTTTTCGGGCGCCTTCTTATCGGCGGGCGCGGCAGCACCCTTGTCTGCCGCCTTCTTCGCGGGGATGAAGTCGCCCTTGGCGTGCTGGTGGACGAACACGATGCAATCCTGCTTCCCCTTGCATACGTCGTCGTGCATCTGCTTGCCGGGCTGGAAGACGTACGAGCCCGGGGGCAGCTCCTTGGCAGGCGTGGTCTCGCCCTCGACGGTGTGCACCCAGGTCCCCTGCAGCGAAACTGCGTGGTAGTCGCCCGTGTGGGCATGCATGCCGGAGTCCGAGCCGCCTGGGAACTTGAGCAGCATCCCGTACTCGGGTCCCTTGTCGCGATCGCCCCACAACGTCGCCATCTGGAGCGGGCCGCCCATCAGCGGCTCCCATTTGATCTCGCCCGCCGGCACCTGCATCGCTTGCTTGGCCTTGGCGGCGCCGGCCCGGTAGGAAACCGCAGCAACCCCGACCAGCACCATCGCTCCGACCACTGTCTTCGTCAGCATTTTCGTCATGACTCTCCCGTTGAGGTTGAACAACGCGCGCGAGGGTAGCACGCGTGGCGTCGCGCGCCGCACAGCGGGGCCGTCGCCGGCACCGCCGATCGCTTTCGACAGCTTCCGCGCCGACATCTGGAGCTCCGAGCGTCGAACCTGCTTGCCCGTGCAGTTCGTCCGGGCGTCGTTCGACAATATATAGTCGCGCCTCGTGGTAGAAGATCCGTTCAATTCTGCCGATCCGCTCATCGGGCGGAAGTTGGACGGGCGTTACGAGGTGTTGGAGCGCCTCGGCGAGGGCGGCGCGGGGGTTGTCTACCGGGGTCGGCAGGCCCACCTCGGCCGATTTGTCGCGATCAAGGTGCTCCACCAGGACACGGCCTCCAGCACGGAGTGGCGCCGCCGTTTCCAGCGGGAGGCGATCGCGTTGTCCGTGCTGGCCCATCCCAACGTCGTTCCGGTCACGGACTTCGGAGTCGACCACGGCGTGCCGTTCCTGGTGATGGAGTTGCTGGAGGGCCAGACGCTGGGGGCTCTGATCAAGGAAGGACCGCTGCCGCTCTGGCGAGCGCTGGAGATCGCCCGCCAGACGTTGCGCGTGCTCGCCTTCTCTCACCTCAAGGGAGTCGTCCACCGCGATCTGAAGCCCACCAACGTGTTCCTCCAGGCGCTGCCGGACCAAGCCGACCACGTGAGGCTTCTGGACTTCGGGATGGCGAAGTTTGTCGAGGGCTCGAGCTCGCGAGCCCCGGCCGAGCTGACGCGCGCCGGGGTCATGATCGGAACGCCTGCGTACATGTCCCCCGAACAGGTGAAGGGCGCGCCGACGGATGCCAGGACCGATGTGTATGCGGCCGGCCTCCTGTTGTTCGAGCTTCTCGCCGGCAGGCGTCCGTTCGTTGCCGACTCGCCCGATGGCTACCTGGCGGCGCACCTCGTGGCACCGGTTCCATCGCTAGCGCGGTTGCGGCCCGGGCTTGCGCGCGCGTCGTTGTTTCAAGCGGTGGTCGCGCAGGCGATGGCGAAGAAGCCGGCGGAGCGGTTCAAGGACGCGTTTGCGATGCTGGTGGCGCTGGACGACGTCGTTGCTCGGCTGCCCGCTGCGGTCGTCAGCGGCGGGCGCGCTGAAACGGGACGGAAACTGATGCCTCGCGCGCGCAGCGCAGCACGGTCGGGCTCGCGTATCTGGCCGCGCGTCATGCTCCTCGTCACCCTCGCGGTGGGAATCGCGGCCGTGGAGGAATATCTGCGGCACGAACGCGCGAAGGCGAAAACGACTGGGGTGCCAGCGGCGCAGCCGCCCGAGCCCGCGCTCTCTTTGCCGACGCCGCCCAAGCCGGCGCTGCCCGCGGCGCAGGCGCCCACAGCGACGCAACCTTCGCCGCCCCCGACACCCACCGCGCCGTCGCTGCCGTCGCCTGAACCTTCACCACCGACTTCGCCTGCGGTGAAGGTGCAAGCGCCCATCGACCCAGAGCCGCCGGAGCGACCGGCGCAATTGCAGATCGACGCGAAGGCCGCCCAAGATCCACGCGATCCGTGGCGAGAGCCTGTTCCCCGGCCTCTCCGACCGATCCGGGACCGGGTCAAGCGCGGCGTGCACCTGTCCCAGCGGGCGCTTGTCCCTGCGTACGAGTTCGCGCGCAAGAATCCCGACGACCCGCGCCCATGGCTCCTACTCGGCGCGGCCTACGCACACGTCGATTGGTTCAGGGACTCGGTCGAACGGTACCTCCGGGCCTACCAGGTCGATTCAACCTGTCGCGCCGACCCGCAGATGCTCGCGGACCTGCTCAAGGCTGCCGCGCATCCGGTCGCTGCTCGCAGTGCCGCGCGGGCCATCCGCGACATCTACGGCGTCGAGGCGATTCCGGCCCTGGAGCAAGCTCTGGAGCACCGCCGAGGCGATCGTGAGGCCACCGCACGCCTCACCCGGCTGCGCGAGTCGCTTCCGAACTGACGTCGCCTACGCCGCCGGCAATGGCACGACAGTCACGGGGACGGTCCGGCTAGGCCAGGTTCCGTTGCCACGTGGTTGCCACGACACCCCGGCGCTAGTAGCCACCGCATTTCCCGCATATCAGTGCGGCCAGCGCGGCTTCGCGGCGGCCGAGCTCGTCGTCGTGGCCGGGGTTGTCGAGGTACCTGGAGAGGCGCGCCGGACCGGCGGCGGCGCCGTAAACGCCGGTCTTGGTGGCGGGCGGGGCGATGTGCTGGAAGGGGAGGTCGTCGGGGGCGCGGCCGCCGTGGCAGCCGTTGCACGTGTTGCGGTTGAAGGCCGCGTTGACGGCGGGATCGCGCGCCAGGGTCGTCCAGGCGAAGCCTGCGGTGGGCAGCGGTGCGCTCGCGGCCAGGAAGCGCGCGTCGAGCCGGTTGTCGCCGGCCAGCACGGAGGACGCGTTGCTGTCGAGCCATTGCCCGAGCTCGGGCGATGATCCGAGCGTGAGCCGCGGCGTCTGCGAGGTGGCGATCTCGATCAGGCGGACGACGCCCGCGTCGGTCTGCGCGGGAGCGAACTCGCGCAGCTCCCAGGGCAGGGCGTCGCTTTGACCGAACGCGATCTCGTTTGTCCGCACGCGACGCAGCGTCGCGCGTTCGAGACCGCGCGCCACGATGGGGGCGAGCCGGCCGGCGAACGCCGGGCCGAGCTCCGCCGCGCCGAGCTCGTGCCAGGCCGCGGCCCAGTCGCGCAGCGACTCGTCGCTGTGAAGCGTGATCTGATATTCGAAGATCACCGTCAACGGCAGCGCCGAGAGGCCGTCCCGGGCCAAGGCGCCGTACACGAAGCGCAGCTCTCCACCGTCGCCTCCGCACGCCCCGGCCGTGGCCATGTCGGTGCGGTTCACGATGGCGAGCAGCCGGAACGGGGCCGCCGCCAGGTCCAGGCGCCGCGTGCGGCAGGTCGCGCAGCCGTCCGTGCAGTTGTTTTCGGGTGAACGCTCGAGCCAGGGGCAGCGAAGCGCTTCGTCGACACCGGGGCGCGGCGTGATGGCGAGCTGAGCCGCGCCGGGCGCGGTGGAGACGGGCACCTCCCGCAGGCTCTTCCACTGTTCGAGCCACCCGTCGACCAGGGGGCCGGCCGCCGCGGCGTCCCCCGCGAGATCTTCCATCCTGGCGCGGAAGCTCCAGGGGTGCAGGGCGGCGTCGTCGTTGGCGCGCGAATCGCCCACGACGGTCGGATCGATGATGAGCAGCTCCTTGAAACGCGACACGGCGAGGTTGGGGCACGCCGCGGGCGCTCCCGGTTTCGCCGGCGTGCTGTCCGGGCGCGCGTCCGCGTACCCCTCCGGCCCTCCCGCGCCGGTGTCTGTCGCGCCGGCGTCCATGGTCCCGGATGGGCACGTGACCGACGACCCGGCGTGGTCGGTCTGGTTCCAGGTGGACACGTTGCTCGGTTGAATCGCTGGCGTCTCGGGATCTGGGGCGCGGTAGCAACCCGCCGTGCCGAGCATCAGCGCGGTCGCCACCGCAACTCGGACACGCAGCCGACGCGGCTCGGGTGTCGTTCTGTTTGTCGTCGTCACGTTCGTCGTGGTCATCGTGCGTCTCCTCGTCTGTTCGTTCGTTGTCAGGGCGCAACTCTCCCGTTGCGGCGCGCGCGTCAGCCGCTCGCCGGGGGCGTTCCGGGGACGGTGCTGGTTACGGTTGCGGTGAGCGCAGCAGGCTCAGCAGCGCGCGGGCTTCTTCGCGGCGGTAGCCGCCGTAGTGACCGGCCGCGAACGGCTCGAGCGCCTCCGCCGCCTCGGCGCGACGCTGCAGGCGCACGAGCGCGATGGCCCGGTTGTAGCGCGCCTCGACCGTCAGCGGTCCCGACGGGAGCGCGAGATAACGGTCCCAGGCGGCCAGGGCCGCCGCATCGTCCCGCCGCACGAAATGTGCGTCGTGCGCCTCGCGGTAGATGACCTCGGGATCGGCTGGGACGTCGGTGCGTGGCGCCTCCGTCGCGGCTCGCGGCGGCAGCGGCCGCGGACGCCGGGGCGGAGCCGCTGGCAGCGGCGTCGAAGCCGGGAAGGTCGGGGTCGCTGGCCCGAGCTCGGTCGTTTCGGCGCGCGTGGCTTCCCCCGGCCCTGGCTGCTCAGCCGGCGCGACCGCGACCGCGGCCGTCGGCCGTCGGGGACGGTTGCTCCGCGTCGCCTGAGCCCGGATGGTCTCGGCCGGATGCAGCGACGGGAAGGAAACCGGCAGGCGCCCGGTGGCGGCGGCCCAGGCGCCGAGGCCGGCCAGCGCCAGCCCGACCTGCAACGTCGCCATGAGCGCGAGGCGACGGCCACGCCGCGCGCGGCGCACGTCCTTCACGACCCCCGACCAACCGTCCATCGCGTGCCACGGGTGCGGGGGCGACGGTGTCTCCGGGGTTTCGAGCTCGTCTTCCCGAAGTTGCCGAAGCGCGCGGGCCGCCCGGTTCAGCAAGTCCTCGCTCATCGTTGATCCCTCCTCTCCCAGGCGGCCAGCAGCAGCCGGAGCTTGCGCTTGGCGTGAAACAGCCGCCCCCGCAGCGTCGAGTCCTTGACGCCCACGACGGCCGCCGCGTCCGCCGAGGACCGCTCCTCGACCTCGCAGAGCACGAAGGCGATGCGCTGATCGAGCGGCAGCTCATCGAGCGCGCCGACCAGCGCCTGCGCGAGCTGCCGGCGTTCGATCTGGTCGGGAGGGACGCCGTCGGGAAGCGGCTCGCGCCCCAGGCGCGCCGCCAGCCTTCGCCGGCGGACGGCGGCGCGCATGTGATGGCGGGCTCGGTTCGCCGCCATCCCGATCAAGAACGACCGCAGCGACGTGTCGGGGCCGAGGCGCCTCGCCGCGCGTGGCAACTTCACGAACACCTCGTGGACCAGATCGTCGGCCGCGGCGGCGTCGCCCACGAGGCGGAGGGCGAACTGGCGTAGCCGCGCGTGCTGCTGGAAGTAGACCTCGTGCAGAGCCGACTCCTCGCCCCGCGCGAGCCGCCCGACCAGCGAGGCCGTCCGTGTCTCGTTCGTCATGCTCGCGTCGTCCGCGCTCGCGGGCGCGTAGGCCACCTTCACAGCTGCACACCCAGGTTGAAGTCCGGGCCGATCCGCAGCGTCGTCCCGGGGGTCTGATCGAAGGCCGTCGCCTCGGGCTGTTGGTAGAAGCGGAGCTTCCCCACCAGCGCGGCTCCCGCGAACACGCTGAAGTGCCGGTGCAGCTCGTAGGTCAGGCGCGCTCGCACCGCCGCAAGCAACATGTCGTCCTGCAGCCCCTCGCGGCGGCTCACGCCGTAGACCGGACCGCCCAGCAGATACCCCGACCACGCGTCGCTCTCGAAGCCCCAGCGTGACATCGGGATCCGAAAGCCGAGCGCCAGCCCGGGGCCGTACATCCGGATGCCGGCCTCATCGGTCGCCGAGGCGCTGAACTGCGTGAACGTGTAGCGGGTCGCGAACTTGAGGCCGACGTTGACGTACGCGGCGCTGCCGGCCCACAGGACCGGGTGCACGCCGCCCGTCTTCGTCACGCTGACGATCCCGATGGGGATCCCTTCCACGTCGTCGGCGACGTTGACGAGGCCGAGCTGGATCCCGCGCACGTTGCGCGCGACGTTCACGAGCCCCACTTGCAACCCGCGTACGTCGCCGCCCGCGTCGTTGAGCACCCCGAACTGGCCGCCGTCGACGTTTCCCCCCGTGGTGTTGACGGTCGAGAGCTGGAAGCCCTCGAGGTCGCCGTGCGCGCGGTTCGCGAGCAGGGCCAGCTGGAGGCCGTGCACCTCGGCCCGCGCGAGGTTCGCGGCGCTCGCCACCTGCAGGCCACGCACGCCGCCGCCCGCCACGTTGAAGAGAAACCCGAGCTGGATGCCCGAGACGTCGCCGTCGGCCTGGTTGGCGCTGCCGAGCTGCATCCCTTCGAGCGCGCCGATGCGTCCGTAGAGCACGTTGATGTTGAGGCGGGTGTGAACGTCCGGTGCATCGAAGTTGGTCGCCAGCGGAAAGAAGAGCGCGGCGGTCACCGGAGAAAAGCGATGCGGCGTCGGGGTGCGCACGACCGTGACGATCGCCGCTGACTCCACGCGCGGTGGCGCCGGCGACGGAGCGGGAGGCGGCGGCTCCGCGACCGCACGCGGGGGAAGCAGCTCGCTGGCTTGGTCGCGGAGCAGGTTGCCCGCCAGCCAAGCCGCCCGCTGGAAGAGCGCGCTCGCGTCGGCGGGGGCGGGGACCACACGCGTCACCGTTTCGCGTCCGAGCTCCTCGAAGCTCACGGCGAGCTCCTTGCGAGCCGGGTCTAGGCCCACGGTGAGCCACCGGCGCGGCGCGTCCGGCGCCGCGCCGTCGGCGCCCAAGGGCACCAGGATCACCGGCCCCGCGATCTCGTGCTCGAGGGCCCGGCGCAGCGCTTCGCGATCGAGCGCCTTGTCGTCGGCCCGCACGATCAGCCCCACGGCGGCCGCGCCCGCTGGCTCGGCCCGCGCCGGCCGCTCCGCCGCGGCCTCCGCCGGCAGCGCCGTCGCGACGAACACGATCAGGATCAGAGCCGCGGCGCCGCATCCGGCGAGCACTGCGCTCGATCCTGGTCTGGCTGACGCCGCCGCCTTCACTCCCTTACAGTCCCACCACGGCCCCGTCTGTTGAAGCCCCTGGAGAGAAAAATGCCGTTCTTCGCGCTACTGATGTTGCCTACGCGTCCGTGACAGCGTGTCGCCGCCTCGAGCGCGCGGCCTGGTTGCGGCATTCGGATGAATGGTCTCGCCCCGCGCCAGCATCGCGACCAGGGCCGCGATCTTCTTGGTCCGACCTTCACGCGTCCTCATCGCGTTGGTGCGAAAGACGAGCGCAAACAGGTTCTGTTTGTTTAGCGTGGCGAACGTCTTCCGCGCCCGCGGGCTTGCGTCGATGGCGGCACGCAGGTCAGCGGGCATGGTCGACGCGTTCATGGCGCGCTGAGGGGCATAGGCCGCGTCCCAACGGCCGTCGGCCTTCGCCGCGTCGACCTGGCGCTGGCCGTGCGGGGTCATCCGGCCGGCCGCGCGTAGACGCGCGATGTGAACCCGGTTGATCTGGCTCCAGGTGCTTCTCGGCCCGCGGGGCGAGTACCGCTGCAAGAATGACCGCTCGTCGAATCCCTTCCGGATGCCGTCGATCCAACCCCAGCACAGGGCGACGTCCAGCGCCTGCGCCGGCGTCACCGACGCGCGCCCCGACGATATTTTGTGGACTTTGATCCAGACCTCAGGCTCCACGTCGTGGTGGGCGCTGAGCCACCTCTCGAACGCCGTATCGGTCGCGAAGACCTTGATACGACGCGGATCTGGGACGACGGGCGCGATGCCCCCAAAACTAGCACGCCGTACTGCGCACGCCGGAGGGACTCCGCCAGGGCAGGTACTCGTTGCTTCTCCACAATATCGACAGTCGGGTGACTACTTCGGGGGTCCGGTGGCCGAGGCTCCGCCCTGAGACCGGTGCGGATCCCGCGCCGCGATCGGCTCGTGCAGGCTTGACGGGGACCGGCGTCGATCGGACCCTCAGGCGTTCGCTCCGATGTCGCTCTCGTTCCTCCCTGCCCTCTTCCAGTTGGCGTTCTTGTTTGCCGCCGATGCGACAGCGAGCGGCCTGCCGTCGGTGACCCTGCGTCCGAGGAGCGCAGCGACGTCGGCGGCATCCCACCAACTCGTCGAGCGCGCTGGCGCCGCCGAGCGTGCGGACGAGGCGGACCGGGCCATTGCACTCCTCCGCCAGGCGGTCTCCGCCGAGCCCGCCAACCACGAGGCGCGCGCGGCGCTGGCGGCCTCCCTGCTGGAACGACATCCAGATCAAGCACTGGCGATCCTCATTGACCTTCGCGACGCGCGCTGTCGCGCTTGCCTGCGGGCGATGACCGATTTCATCTGGCGAGAGGGCGCGCGGACGGACGATGCGACCGTGCGCCGCAAGCTGGAGGCGCTGGCCAGCGACGCTCACGGTCGCCCGACCCGCGTTACGCGCGCCGCAGACGCGGTCTGGGCAGCGTTCGAGCGAAAGCAATGGCGACGGCTCGCTCCTTACGTGGGGGGCCCGATCCGCATCAAAACGACGCTGACAGCGGCCGATCCCACGGAGGTGAGATCGCTCGACCTGTCGCCAGCCGCGATGCGGGCCTGGTTCGAGACGCAGACGGGCCTCGATCTCCATCGCGACGCGTCCTGGTTCTGCACTGACCGTTGTTGCGAATACTGGTCGTGGTCCCCGTCGCGCAACGACGTCACCAAGTACCTCGAAAGGATGTGCTTCGACACGACGGGCGGACGTCCGATCCTGACACGGCTCGAATGGGAGGCGGGATGAAGCCCCTCATGGTGCGAAGTCAGCAGGGGGACCGTCTCTGATGACATCCTGCCCGGTCGAATTCGATCGGGCTGATCGGGTCTCAGTGAAGCCTGCCTTGCGGATCCGGGGACCCTCGAGAATTCGAGAGCGCGGCGCTCCCTTGGACGCTGGGACGGCGAACCTCTGGTCGCGAACGCACGCTCCGTCGTGGCACGTCCGTTGCTGCGCACTGGCGCCATGAAAACCCTCGCGCTGCTCTCCGGGTGCCTCCTCATCCTCGCATGCTCCGACGGCGGAGGCGGGAATAGTGGGCAAGCTGGCCACGGCGGCGGTCACGCGGGGACGACGGGTGGCGCCGGCCGCGGCGGCAAAGGCGGGCAAGGCGCGGGTGGTTTCACGGGCAGCGCGGGAACGACAGGCATCGGCGGCCAGACCGGTGGCGCATCTGGCGGCGCTGGGACTGCGGGCGTCGGCGGCGCGACCGGTGGCGCGTCAGGCGGCGCGGGCAGCGCAGGTGCCGGTGGCCAGACAGGCGGCACGAGCGGCGGAGCTGGAGTCGGAGGCACGTCGGGCGGCGGTGGTACGAGCGGCACGGCGGGACGAGGCGGGACGACCGGCACAGCGGGCGGCGGCGGTCAGACCGGCGGCACCTCGGGTGGCACGGGCGGACGCGGCGGATCGGTCGGACGCGGCGGATCGGGCGGAAACGGCGGAACGGGCAAGGTCTGTGGCGGCATCGCGGGGCTCCAATGTGACGTAGGCGATTGGTGCGACTTTCCCGGCGAGACCTGCGGCGCGGGCGATCAGCAGGGGCAGTGCCAGCAGCCGCAGGGAGGCATCATCTGCGCACAAATCGTCGTCTGCGGCTGCGATGGAAAGACCTACCTGACCGCCTGCTCCGCGCATCTGAACGGCGTCGATAACGTCAGTAATCTTTCTTGCATCCCCGGCAATGGCGGTAGCGGCGCTCCCTGCGGCCAGGACGCCGACTGTATGAGTGGCTACAAGTGCTGCGTAACGGCCGGCAGGGTCGGGGCTCCGATCGCCTGCCAGCAGGTCGCGTCGGGCGCCGCATGCCCATCGCCGCCTTAGGCCGCATCGCTCCTGCGGGCGGATCTCTTGGGAAGGATGCCCTTCGCGAGCGCGCGCGGCGGGTAAGGGATCAGCTCGTCGGCGACGGTGGTTCGGAACATCGTTGCCGCTGTTGCGGAGACGTCCCGGACAGAGCGCGGCGCCGGCACGTTGCCGCCGGCGGAGCAACAGGGGATCTGGAGATCGTCCTGCTCTCCAGGACGCGCTCGTCGCAGGCCAGGAAGCGACCGCCGCCGCAGATGCAGACGATCTTGGGATCGCAGTTGGTGGGGCAGTAGCAGGCCTCCGTGCGGGGCGCGCACCGATCGCTGGCGGCTGCACATTCGCAGGCACCGAGCGTCGCGCAAGAGCCTGAGGGGACCGACCCGTCTTGGCCTGGGCTCGTGATGCTGCCACCGCAAGCGAGGAAGCCAAGGCCGAGCAAGAGGACGCGGAAGCGCTTCATGACAGGTCCAGCACGCAATTCACGTTCCCAGGTACGGGCCGACAAGACCGGGGAATCTCGCAAGGCCGTTATCAACAAACTGAGGTTCGCGGCGGACTTCCGGGCCGCCATCAGGTCGCCCGCAACGGTTGAGAGAAGCTGCGTCGGAAATCGGCGAGTGGTCATGACAGGTAGGCCCGCAACAGCTGACGTCGCGAACCTCGGTTTGCGATACGCTCGTTGGCCGCGGATGGACCTCGCCCCTCCCGCCTACCTGCGAGAAATCGTCGCCTACCTGCGCGAACAGGAGGGCGCGCTCTGGTCGTGGTTCTCGTCGAACCGCTTTCGCGACGAGCACGCGAAGTTGGTACGCTTGGAGCTGCTCAAGACGACGGTGCGGCTGGATCGCGAGACGCATGGCACGCTCTACGCGGCCGCCGGCGACGCCGCCCAAGCCCTGGACATCGACGCGACCATCACCCTCTATCAGGCGCCTGACGCGAACAGCGCGAACGCGGCGCTCTGGTTCATGCCCGGCGAGGCCCACGTCATCTTGAGTGGATCTGTCGCCACGGCCCTGTCCGCAGAGGAGCTGCGCGCGCTCATGGGCCACGAGCTGGGCCACTACCGCCTGTGGCAGGAACAGGACGGGGCGTTTCACATCGCGGACCAGATGGTGGGCAGCATGGCGAGCGACGGCCGCGCGGAATCCAGCCATGCCCGCAGCGCGCACCTCTTGCGGCTGAACGCGGAGGCGTATGCCGATCGCGCCGCGCTCCGCGTGGCGGGCGCGCTGGAGCCGGTCGTGACCTGCCTGGTCAAGGTGGAGACCGGGCTGGCCCAGGTCAGCGCTGCCGCCTACCTGGCGCAGGCGGACGAGATCTTCGCCCGCGCCGAGCCCGCCACTGAGGGCCTGACCCACCCCGAAACCTTCATTCGCGCGCGCGCGCTGTCGCTGTGGTCGCGCGGGGATCCGAACGCCGACCTCGAGCTGCGACGGATGCTGGAGGGCGTGCCGTCCCTCGAGGCGCTGGACCTCCTGGGCCAGACGCGGCTGACCGCCCTCACCAGGCGGCTGCTCACCGTACTGTTCGCGGAGAAGTGGATGCAGGCCGACGCCACCGTCGCGCACGCGCGCCTGTATTTTCCTGACTTCGTCCCGGTGTCGGACGCGCGCGACGACGCCCTGGCGGGCGAGATCGCCGCCGCGGACGCGAGCATCCGCGACTACTACTGCTACTTGATGCTCGACTTCGCCGCGGCTGATCCGACGCTGGAGGACCTGCCGCTCGCGCACGCGTTGCGGCTGGCGGAACCGATGAACCTGCGCGGCCGTCTCGAGGAGCTCGCCAACCGCGAGCTGCGCGTTACCAAGAAGGCGTTGCAGGCGCTGCGTGAGTCGGGCGCCGACCTGCTGGCGCGCGCCGCGGGGCGAACATGAGCGCGCAAAGGGGCGGCGGCGCCGGTGCCGGCCCGCTCCTCGATCACCTCCGCCAGCGGGTGAGTCAAGGTCCGCTCGCGTCCGACGAGATCGTCCACCTGCTGGCGCCACTTTTCCAGCAGGTCGCGGAGCTCCACGCGCAGCGACGGGTGGCGCCGCTGCAGGGCCTGGCGCAGCTGCAGGTCTTGGACGGGCAGGCGTTCTTCGCGGTGGACGCCGCGACGCGCGTGACCTTCAGCGCCGCGATTCATGCCATCGATCTCGAGGAGAGCCTGGCCCTGGAGATCGACGGCTCCCATCGCATGGACGAGACGGCCGCCGATCTCGCCGATCGCGCGCGGGATCTCAGCATCGGCAAACCGGGAGATACGATCACCCGTCCGGTCTATCTGCCCGGCTACGTTGCCTGGGAACACGTCGTCGGGCACCACGACGAGCTAACGGACATCTTCAACCTCGGCTTGCTGCTGTCCAGCTTCGCGTGCGGTCTGGATCTTTCCGACGACGGCGACCTGGAACGCTTCGTTGCCGCGCGTGGCAACCTGTTTCTGCTCAACGCGGGACTGCACCCGGTGATCGCGAAGCTGGCGATGCGCATGACGGCGCTGAAGCGCCGGCTGCGGGCCCAGGATCTGACCGGCCTGCTCGAAACGTTGCGTGGCTACCGCGAGCAGCGCGAGCGACGCGAGTGGGGATCGCCCGCCGGCGCGGGGCTGGTGGGGGCGGTCGCGCCGCCCGACTCCCGCGATCCGCGCGCGCCGCTGTTGAGGCAGCTGCGGGACAGCCTGTTCGAGCTGACGCGCCGGAACCGGCTGCTGTATTTCAAGCCGACGCTGGGCCATTTGAACCTCACCGTGGCGTCGGTACCGCTGATGCTCGACTACAAGGCGATTTCCCCGGACGCGCTGTTCACCTGGCGGGGCGAGATCGCGGACGCCCTCGCGCACGGCCGGACGGTCCCGCTCGGCCGATACCTGCGCTTCGAAGACGCCGCCTACCTGCCCGGCGTGCTCGACCGCATCCGCTCGGAAGAGCGGCGCGACCGGGCCGAGTTCGGCTTCTCGCAGCTTCGCCTCGCGCTCTGCCTGCTGCGCTGGCACAACCTCAAAGAAGAAAAGGACGAACGCATCACCTCGCCGCTGGTGCTGCTGCCGGTGCAGCTCGACAAGCGAAAGGGGGTCCGTGACAGCTACGTCGTCACGCCGATGACGAGCGAAGCCGAGATCAACCCGGTGCTTCGCCACCAGCTCCGCCAGCTCTACGGGCTGGAGCTCCCGGAGACGATCGACCTCGCGGAGACGCCGCTCACGGAGCTGTACGAGCGTCTGCAGGCGATGATCACGGCCAGCGAACCCGGGATAACGCTGCGTCTCATCGATCGCCCGCACATCAAGCTGGTGCACGCGCGCGCGCGCCTTCGTCTGGAGCAGTTCCGCCGCCGCGAACGGCTCACCGGCAAGGGAATCCGCCGGCTGGGAGACGTCGACTACAGCTATTCGCGCGACAATTTTCAGCCGCTCGGCCTTCAGCTGTTCCTCCGGGTCGTACGGCCGTCGCCCGCGCCGCGCCGCGACCTGGTCGACCGACCGCAGCCGCGGCCGCTTCCGCTCCCGATGGCTGCCGACGTCATCGAGCAAGACGCCTACGTGCTGCAGAGCGAGACCGAAAGCAACCCGTACGCCTGGGACTTCGACCTTTGCAACGTCACGCTGGGCAATTTCAACTACCGGAAGATGACGCTGGTGCGCGACTACAACCAGCTCCTCGATACGGGCGATGCCCGCCACCCGGCGTTCGACGCCATACTCTCCTTCCAGCCGCGCCCCGGCGAAGAGCCGTCGTCGCCACCCCTGCCGCTCGCGCAACGCTTTTCGATCGTCGAAGCGGATCCGACCCAGCAGACATCGATCGCGCGCGCGCGCGTCGGCCGCAGCTACATCATTCAAGGCCCCCCGGGCACGGGAAAGTCGCAGACCATCACGAACCTGATCGCCGACTACGTCGCGCGCGACAAGCGCGTGCTGTTCGTGTGTGAGAAGCGGGCGGCGATCGACGTCGTCTACCACCGCCTCAAGCAGGTCGGCCTCGATCGGCTCTGCGCCCTCATCCACGACTCGCAGGCCGACAAGAAGGCGTTCATCCAGGATCTCAAGGCGACCTACGAACGCTACCTCGGCCAGCCGGACATTCTCGACGAGGTGAGCCTGACACGGACCGACGCGATCACGCGCATGGAGGCGGGGCTGGGCGTCCTCGGCCGGGCCTCGGAATCGATGTTGCACCGGGAGGATCGCGACGCCGTCGACGTGCGCCGCCTGTTCGCCCGGCTGGTGGAACTGGCCGCGCACCTCCGCCCGCTCACGGATGCCGATGCCGAGAGAATGCCGAGCTACCGCGACTGGCTCGCCCACGCCGCGACCTTCAGATCGGTCTCGCAGGTGCTTCGCGATCTCGGCGCCCAAGCGGGCGCCGAACCGATTCTGTGCCGGCATCCGGTGTCGCGGCTTTCGCGCGCGGTGTTTCAGGAACAGCGCCCGCTCGAGACTGTCACGCGCTCCATCCAGGCCGCGGACGCGGCGCTCGATGCGCTCGGCCAGGCGCTGGGCGCGGCGGGGTTCGACGTCGGCGGCCGAACGCTAGGAGAGTTGGCGGGCGTGATCGCCTACGCCGAGAGCGTCCGGCGCCTGGCGGACCTCGGGCTGCTTCGGCTTCTCGAACGATCGCATCGCGACGTCAAGGCGCTCCGGGCGGCGGTCAAGAACCTCGATGCCCAGCGGCGCGCGGCGGCAAAGGCGCTCGAAGCCAGCAAGCACTGGCGCCAGAAGCTGGACGCACGCGAGCTCGACGATGCCATCGCCATCGCCCGCTCCGTCGCGGGCGCGCTGGGGTTCCTGAAGCCTTCGTGGTGGCGCCTGCGCAACGTGCTCACGGCCCGCTACGACTTCTCCGCGCACGCCATCAGACCGCGCTGGGTGCGGATCCTCGAAGACCTGCGCGCCGAATACGAAGCCACCGCGGCGGTCGCTGCCGCCGAACGCGAGGCGAGCGACCGCTGGGGCACCGCCGACCTCGACGAGCTGGCACGAACAATCGAAGGCCTTCACGCCGCTGAACCGCGCCTCGACGACATCAGCCGCGCCGTGCGTGGCCGGCTGCTGGCGGAGGACGTCGGAGCCGCGGCGATGGTGAGCGGCATACTCAGGGCAGCCCCGCCGCTGGCGGCGCTGATCGCGGAGCTCACCACCGTTCTCGCGTTACACGAAGGGCGCTCGCTCCCGGAGGTGAAAGCGGATCTGGAGCGGCTTCGGGGGTCGCTCCCCGCGTTGCCTGACCTGGTGCCGCCGCTGCGCCAGCTGGCCACCGACGCGCCGGAGGATCTGTGGGCCGCGCTGCGCACCGTCGACCTCCCGTGCGAAGGGCTGGAGGCCGCCATCCTGCAGGCCGCCCTGCGCAACGCTTACCGCCGCGATCGGGGACTGCAACGCCTGGACGGCCCGACGCTGGCGATGCAGTCGCAGCGGACCGCCGAAGCGGAGGCGGAGCTGCGCCAGATAAACGCCGACTGGGTGCAGGCACGGGTTCATTCCACGTTCAGGAAGAAGGTCGACCGATCGGGCCTGCCCGCGGACCGGCTCGAGACGGCGGAGAAGAAATGGAAGAAGGAGTGGTCGCGGGGTCGGCGCGAGCTGGAGCACGAGTTCTCGAAGGTGATGCGCTACCGCTCGATCCGCGACCTCGCGAGCGCCGACACCGGCCTCCTCCTCGCCGACCTGAAACCGATCTGGCTCATGAGCCCGCTCAGCGTTTCGGATACACTGCCGCTCGACGACAGGTTCTTCGACGTCGTCATCTACGACGAGGCGAGCCAGATCCCGGTCGAGGAGGCGATCCCGGCGCTATATCGCGGGCCGCAGGCGATCGTCGTCGGCGATCGGCAGCAGTTGCCGCCCACCGACTTCTTCTCGTCGAAGGCCGGCGCGCAAGATGAAGACGAGGACGGCGCCACGCCCGAACCGGACGAAGGCGGCTTCGAGCTGGACGCCGACAGCTTCCTGACTCAGGCGGCCGGCGCGCTGCCATCGACGCTGCTGGGCTGGCACTACCGGAGCAAGAGCGAGGCTCTGATCAGCTTCTCGAACGCCGCGTTTTACGAGGGGCGCCTGCTGACGATTCCCGATCGCGTGACAGCGCACGGGACGTCGCCCATCACCGTGGCCAGCCCGTCGGAAGGCGACGATCGCGTGGCCAGCATCCTCGACCGGCCCCTCAGCTTTCACTTCGTCGACAAGGGCCTATACGTCAACCGCCGCAACCCGGGCGAGGCGGCCTACATCGCGCGTCTGGTGCGGGGCCTGGTTCGCCGCAAGAGCGGCCTGTCCCTGGGCGTGGTCGCGTTCTCGCAGGCGCAGCAGAATGAGATCGAAGGGGCGCTGGCGTCGCTCGCCGTCGAGGACGAGGAGTTCGGCGACCTGCTCGAAGCCGAGATGGCGCGCGAGGAGGACGACCAGTTCTGCGGACTGTTCGTCAAGAACCTGGAAAACGTCCAGGGCGACGAGCGCGACGTCATCATCATCAGCATCTGCTACGGGCCCGGCGCCGACGGCAAGATGCTGATGAACTTCGGGCCCATCAACAAGGCGGGCGGAGAGCGCCGCCTCAACGTCGTCTTCTCGCGGGCCCGCCGTCACATGGTGGTAGTCTCGAGCGTCCGGCACACCGCCATCACGAACGAGTACAACGACGGCGCGAATTGCCTGCGGCGGTACCTCGAGTACAGCGCCGCGCTGTCGGGGGGCGACTGGAAAGCGGCCGGACGCGTTCTCGATGCCTGCTGCCCCGCCCGCCGCCAGGGCCCTGAAGCTGGCCGCGGCCAGGATCCGGTGGTCCACGTCCTCTCCGCCGCGCTGCGGGCTCGCGGCCACGACGTCGACGTCGACGTCGGCGCGTCGCACCTGCGTTGCGACCTGGCGATCCGCCGCCCGGGGGCGCCGGCATATGATCTCGGGATCATCGTCGACACGCCGGCCCACTACCGCGTGGGCGAGCCCCTCGAACGCTACGTCCAGCGCCCGGGAGTTCTAGCTTCCGCGGGCTGGCAGACGCTGCTGATCCTGGCGAAGGACCTGCACGACGATCCCGCCGGCGTGCTCCGGAGGATCGAGACCGCCCTGCGCACCGTGGCGTGACCCTTGACCCGCCTCAGCGCTCGAAGGCGCCCATGTCCACCACGCCTCCCGTGAGGCGGGGATGGCCGCGCAGGTCGGCGGGGACGAGCTCCGTCGAGTTCGCGTCGCCGTCTATGTCCAGCGCATCCGCGGGAATGAGCGCGTTGCTCCCGGTGCCCACGACACGTCGTACTTTTCGACGACTACCGCCGCCATTTCGGAATTGCCGTCAGGACCCGTCGGGCCCATGGTCTCGCTAGCCGCTCTCGCGCGAAGCGCGAGTCTGCGGCTATTTGTAAGACAAGCTCTAGCGGACTGCGAGACTGGAATCGCCTGCGAGCTACGCCAACTCAAGGAAACCCATGCCTATGCCACGCGATGAGGTCCCGTGTCCCAATCTCAATCATCGGCGCTCGGATGCGCCAGTACGTTGTTGCCCGGGCTGCGGCGGCATCGTGAATGCGAGGGTGAGCGCGATACGCTGCGCGTCCGCTCGACACGATGAGCAGCGTCGAGGCGGCTCGGTCTTCTGCTTCAACTGCGGCGAGCAACTGATCAAGAGTGTCGGGCGCACGTCGGCTAGGATAGACCGGTGAACATCCCTACCGTCATCGAGCAGACGCATCGCGGAGAGCGCAGCTGGGACATCTTCTCGCGTCTGCTCAAGGATCGCATCATCTTCATCGGCAGCGAGATCGACGACGACCTGACCAGCATCGTCATCGCACAGCTGCTGGTGCTGGAGAGCGAAGATCCCGACAAGGACGTGATGATTTACATCAACTCGTCCGGGGGGCTGGTCTCTGCCGGCCTGGCGATCTACGACGCCATGGAGTACGTGCGGCCGGACGTGGCCACGTTTTGCATGGGCGAGGCGACGTCAATCGCGGCGTTCATCCTGGCCGCCGGTACCAAGGGGAAGCGCTACGCGCTGCCGCACGCGCGCATCCTGATTCATCAGCCGATGAGCGAATTCTGGGGACAGACCTCGGACATCGACCTCCACGCCAGGGAGATCATGCGCTCGCGCGACGAGCTGGCCAAGCTTCTGGCCAAGCACACCGGGCAGCCTCTCGAGCGGGTCCGGATGGACACCGAGCGCGACTACTTCATGACCGCGACCGCGGCCGCGGCCTACGGTCTCATCGACGAGGTCATGGTCGCGCGCGACACGGGCGGGCCATCGCGCGCGCCCGCCGCGTTGCCGGCGGCTAAGAACCGCGCAGATTGAGGCCCTGCGCCTGGATGACCCGGCAACGAGCGGGCCGTTCACGGCAAGCGGTCTATACTCGCCGGCCCCATGCTCTACAGCCAGCCCACACCGCTACGCGACGCCCTGTTGGCGGTTCAGCTTCCCGACGCGGATGACCAGACTTTCGCAGCGTCGATCGCCGAGATGGCGCGTCTCGGCCGCACCCTGGGTGTCGAGATGGTAGCCCCGGTGACGCAGCGGCGCCGCGCCCTCGCCGCGGGGATCGTGCTGGGCAGCGGGAAACTCGCCGAGCTCAAGGCGCTCGCCGGTCAGGCGGCGCGCGCGGAGACGCCCGAGGGCGAGGACGACCCGAAGGACGAAGACAAGGACAAGGACAAGGACGAAGACGAGGACGAGGATAAGAGCGAAGACGAAGACGAAGACGAGGACGAGGACGAGGACGAGGACGAGGACGAGGATAAGAGCGACGACGAAGACGAGGACGAGGACGAGGATAAGAGCGACGACGAAGACGAAGAGAAGGACGAAGACGAAGACGAAGACGAAGACGAGGACGAGGACGAAGACGATAAGAACGACGACAAAGACGAGGATGCGGAGGAGGCGGCGCCGCGCGCCCAGGCGGTGCTGGGCAACAGTTCGGGCGCCTCTAGTTCGTCAGTTTCTTGAACGCCTTGTCGAGGTCGTTCCAGGCGCTTTCGATGCCGCCCTGGAAGGTCTCCCAGTTTCCGCCACCCGCTTTCCTGAGCTCGCCGAAGCGCATTTCCGCGACTTTGTACTTCGCCTTCACCTCGTCGAGGCGCTTGCGATAATCGCCGCTCGCCTGGGTGCGGGCTGCCTCGACCCTGGCGACCATCTCTTCGAGCCGCGCGCCCCAGGTTCTGAGCTGCGTTTCCAACTTTCCGAGATGCGATTCCACTGGTTCCATGAAGCCCTCCCTATCAGTGAGTCTTACAAAGCACCTTTCGGGCCATGGCATTGACGCGAATAAACGCGCGCACTTGCCTGGGGAACAAGAGGGACGCCGGGTGGCAGTTCAATCAAAATGACGTACGACCCCATTCAATTCGAAGGATGGTCCTCCGGTGCGCGCCGGGTCGCACTGGAATCCGGCCTGGTCACGCACCTGGTGCTCGGCTTCGGTCAGAAAAGCTTGAACTCGAGGCCCAGAGCGGCGCCGACGGTCCACGGCGGAATCGTGACCAGCGGCCCCGCACTATCAGCCGTGGTCCACGACGTCGGGTGAAGAGCAACCTGCAGGGAAGACATCAACGCGAAGGTCCGGATCGCATAGCGATGCTCGAGTCGCGCGATCGGTCCGATGGACCAGTACTGCCATCGGGCGTCTAGACCGCTCCGCTCGGCGCTGATGACCAAGCCCTCTACGCCGCCACCCAGGCGTAGGCTGGGAAGGCTCGGAATCTCGACGGCCGCCGCCAGGGCGAGCGGAAACATGTCCAGTTGGTAGGCCTCCCCTTGACGGACGACCTTCTGGGCGGCCATCCCCGTGAAAAAGGCGCTCACATCCACGCGACGGGTGACGCGCAGGCGGATCCCGAGCGTCGCTCCGTGCATGAACAGATCGCCGGCCGGGTCGGCCAGGACCATCCCGGCCACGTTCAGGGCCAGGCGTTCGTCGGCGGGCGCAACCTGCGGCTGCGCCTGTTCGAGCGACGCGGAGACCGCGCCGGGTGCGACAAACGCCGTCGGCCTGGCGGCGATCGCCCCGTCGGAGGTCGATATCTCGGCGCGCGAGGAATACAGATCGGGTGACATCAGCGCCGGCCGCTCGTCTGTCGCGGTCGCGACATCCTCGGCAGGCGTGGGCGCGGGAGCAGGTTGCGCCGAAGTGATCACCGTCTTGGGTGCTTGCTTTCGTCTGGGCGGACGCACGCGCTCGGCGAGCAGCTCGGCTTCGATGGCGAGCGCGTGCACCTGGTCGAAGGGCGACGCGCTCGGAAGGAGACGAACAGGCGCCCGCGCAACTTCTCGGCGCGCGCGCACCTCGACGACAAACCCGCGTTCCGGGAGCTTGCGAACGGACACGTAGACACATTCGTCGCCGCAATCGCCGGAGCGACGGTGCGCGGGTGACGCGGTCAAACCGGCCTCGGCCAGCGTGCGCGCCAGCGCGTCTGCCAGGCCAACGTCGGCGGCGCCACCCTCGTCGGTCACCGCCACGCGGATGTCGGCGCGTGTCATCGCCGAGGCGGCCGGCGGCGAGCTGGCCAGCAATGCCGCCAACAGGAGCGCCGTCATCGCCCGGCCTTTCTTGCCTCGGGTCTTGCCGGTCTTCCCTCGGGTCTTCCCTCGGCCTCGCCCGCGATGCGGCTTCGCGCGGTGGCGGCGTGCACGCCGGCGGGAAATCGGTCGAGGTATCGCCGCCACGCCGCAAGACCGGTCGCGGGCCCGTCACCGCCCTCGAGCAGCGCCAGCCGCGCGCAAGCATTGTCCGCCCAGAGCGGCGTTCGATCGGCTGGCAACATCGCGAGCGCGCGGCGATAGCTCTTCGCAGCGCCCGCGCGATCGCCATCGCGCGACATCTTCCAAGCAAGCAGCGCGTAGGCCTCGGCCGCCTCTTCCGCGGGCGGGTCGGTCGCGAGCCACGCGCGAATCTGGCCCTCTGCCGCCGAATCGTCGCGCCCGTCGAGAGACGCGCGCGCCGCCGCACGCGCCTGCGATCGCCGCTGCGCCAGCCCCTCGACGAGCCTCGACTCCCCCTTGCCCAGCATGAACGCCGCGGCCGGCTGATCCCGGGGCCGAACCTCCACGGTCCCTTCCACGACGGTGACCATGGTTCCCTGACCGCCGCGCGCGACCTCGAATCGCGTGCCGTGGACGCGCGCCTCGAGCTCGTCCGTCACGACGACGAAGCTTCGACCCGCTTCCAGGCGCGGGACGTTCACGAACGCGGTCCCGGTTTTGAGACGGACGACGGCGCGTGCTGGGTCCGAAGCTTCCACGACCGCACGCCCCGCGGCCACCATCACGCGCGCGCCGCCGGCCAGCGCCGCCTCGCTGACGCCCCGTGAAGCGTCCAGCACGTCGCCCGCGACAGCGACCCGGACCTCGGCGCGATGAAAGAACTGGCTCGCTCCAACCGTCACCGCGACGGCGCCGGCGACCGCCAACGTCAAAGGCAGCACCCGCCGGACCCATCGCAGCTGCCGCTGGCTGCGCGCAGCCGCCCGCGCCGGCCCCGAGACGGTCTCGAACGGTGGTGGCGTGGCGACCTCGTTCGCGTGGGCGACGAGAACAATGTCGAGAGCCTCCAGCCGCGCGCTGGTGGCGGCGCAGCTGTCGCACGTCCGCACGTGTTCGGCGATCTCGGCGCCCAGCGTGAGGCCGCGCTCGCGCGTCAGCAGCGCCTCCTCGACCGTGGTGCACTCAACCACGCTTGAGCTCCTCGAGCGCACGGTCGTCGAGCAGTTGCTCCGTCTGGTTTTCGGCTGCCAGCAGGCTGAGGAGCTCGGCGCGCCCGCGGGCAATGCGCGCCAGCGCCGTGGCGCGCGGTGCGCCGGTCATCTCGCCGATCTCTGCCGCGGTGTATCCCTCGGCGTACAGCAGGATCGCGAGCCGCTTGTCCTCGGTCAGCCTGTCGAGCATGGCGAGCAGCCGGCGCGCCAGGTCGCGGCGGGCCAGATCGCCCTCGACGTCGCCACCCACGCCCTCCGGTCCGTCGGAACCGCTCGGAATTCGCCGCGAATCGTCCCTTAGGGCGTTCAACGCGCGGCGCACGGCAATGCCGCGAATCCATGCTCCGAAGGGCGCATCGCCCCGGTACTGCCGGATCTTCCGAAACACGGCCACGAACGTCTCTTGCAGGATCTCCTCGGCCTTCGCCTGGTTGCGGAGGACGCGGATCAGGAGCGCGAGCGTCCGCGGGGCGTGCAGGTCATAGCAATCGCGATAGGCCTGCTCCTCGCCGGCGCGCAAGCGGCTGACCAGAGCGCGATCGCCTGCTGGGCCCGGAAGCAAGGTGACTCGGTTTGATGACGACATATTTGTGTCGGAGCGCAATGCTCCTGGTAGAGACACTGACCCCGAAACCAGACGCTTGATTGCATAACATCGCCCCCGCGTCCCGACGAGGGGCGGTTCGGTGTCTACGCCGTTGCTTGCGTGGCGCCGCCGGCGCTGCCGGTAGCGGCACGACCCCAAGATACGGCGTTTGATTGCATGACAGGGGCTCCGCAATCAGCCGGGACGGGACGGTGTCTCAAGCGGTGACACTTCGGTCCGACCGCGGTGTTGTGAACCTAGCCGGCAACGACATCCGCGACGCAACCGGAGACCTGACCCTCCATGCACGAACAGTCGAGCTCTCTCGTACGAACCATCCTGGGCCTTCCCATCTTCAAGACCGAGTGGGTGCTCTACCTGCTCATCGGCCTCTCCGTCGTCTCGATCGGCGTGATGATCGAGCGCTGGTTCTTCTATCGACGCCGGGCGATCGACGTCGACGGCATACGCGACGCGCTCGCCACGAGCCTGGACGCCGGCGACCTCGATGCGGCCGCCGCCGGCTTGCAAGCGTATGACTCGCTCGAGACCAACGTCGTCCTCACCGGCCTGCGCGCCTACGAAAAAGGTCCGGAGTCGGTCGAAGATCTGATCGCCGGCGCCCTCGGCCGCGAGCGGACCCGTTACGAAAGCCGGCTCTCGTTCCTGGCGACGTTGGCCAGCAATGCGCCGTACGTCGGCCTGTTCGGAACCGTGCTGGGCATCATTCGATCGTTCCGGGATCTCGCCACCAACATGGCCGAGGCGAGCTCGGCGGTCATGGCCGGGATCGCCGAGGCGCTGATCGCAACCGCGATCGGCCTGCTGGTCGCGATCCCCGCCGTCGTCGCCTACAACGTGTTCCGCGGGCGGGTGAAGGACTCGGTGACGAGCTGCCAGATGCTGGCGCGGATTCTTCTGTCGCAGCTCAAGTCGACGGACGCGGCGCTGCCGGCGGCGGCGGAGTAACCGACCGTGGGCGCGCCCGACAGGGCCGAAGAGGAAGAGGGGCCGCTGGCATCGATCAACATCATCCCGTTCGTGGACATCGTGTTGGTGCTGCTGGTCATCTTCATGCTGACGTCCGCGACCATCGTCCGCGCTTCGTTGAAGGTCGAACTGCCCAAGGCGGCCAGTGGCGGCGGCAAGGTTGCGACCACGATCAACCTGATGCTGAACAAGTCGAACGAGCTGTTCTTGAACGGCGAAAAGATTCCATCGCTGGCGGCCGCCGCCGGCGTGATCCGCGGCGAGGCGAACAGGGATCCCAAGCTCCAGGCGGTCATCTCGGCCGACAAAGGCGTCGAGTACGGGAAGGTCGTCGAGATCATCGACACCGTGAAACAGAACGGCGTGGGCGCGTTCGCGCTGGACATCGAACGCGGCGGCTCCGCGCCCGTCGCGCCCCCAGGTGGCATGGCGCCGGCCGCTCCCGCGACCCCATGAGCGACCGATGGTTTCGAAGCCCGAGCACCCTCGTGCCGCCGACACACAACGACAACGGCCGCCGAGCGGCGGAGTTTCGTCCGAGAGCCGCCGGACGAACCGTCCGGCGACCTCTGCCCGAGCGCAAGCGGTCGCAGCGTCGCGCCGCCCGCCTCCTGATCGCTCGGCGCACGCGGCGCCCGCCGACCGCCGCCCAGCTGGCGTTCGATCCGCTGACGCGTCCGTCGCACCGGCCTGCGCGGCGGCGGGCGCGCCTGGTGTTGGCGATCGTCGGTTCGCTGGCGGTGCACGGGGCCGCCGTCGCGGTCGGCTTGGCGATTGGCGCTGCGTTTGTCGGCCCGCGCCGCGAGGAGGTGAAGATCGAGATGCGGCAACGGCCACCCGAGCCGCCGCCCGAGAGCAAGCCCGCGCCGCCGGCACCTGTCGAGAAGCCGACGCGGCCGCCGCCCAAGCTCGCCAAGCTGCCGCCGCCGCCCGCCACGCCGCCTCCGACGAAGACCGCTCCCGTGCGCGTGGTTGGCCTCAGCCTCGAGTCGACCGGCGAGGGAGGAGACGGACCGTCGTTCGCGCTCGGAAATACGCGGATGGGCGAAACCGAAGCGAGAGTCGTCGCGCCCAAGGGCCCGACGCCCGAGCCCGCCGGCCCGGCGCCCGGCCCCGCGCGTTCGAACCAGGTGGCCAGCCACATCCCCGTCGCCGGGATCAAATACGAGAAGCCCAAGCCGCGCAGAACGCCCGAGCCCGAATACCCGGCCGATCTGAAGAGTCAGGGCATCGAGGCCGACGTGATGGTGCTGGCGTCGATCGACGCCGACGGCAAGGTCACGAGCGTCAAGGTCATCAAGGAGGCGCCCTACCCGGCATTCAACGAAGCGGCGCGCGCCGCCGTGTCGACCTACGAATACGAGCCCGCCACCCGCGACGGGGTCCCGACGACGTACGAGCTCAGCTTCACGGTGCGGTTCAGGTTGAAGGACAATGAGTAGGCGTCGTCTCAAAGCGGCGGCCCGCGGAGCTCGGTCCGGCGGCGCGGCGGCGGCCCTGGCTGCGCTTGCCATTGTGCTCGGCGCCGGCTGCTCGGAGGACTTCCCGCCCTACAACCGCCTCGATGGCCTGCGTGTGCTCGCGATCCAGAGCGAGCCCGCCGCGCCGCTTTCGGGCCAGGCCGCCACGTTGACGCCGCTGGTGTTCACGCCCACCGCCGATCCGTCGCTCATCTACCAGTGGAGCTGGTGCCCGGCGCCCGGACCGGCAAACGGCGGGCACCAGTGCCTGATCACGGAGGACGAGCTCGGGGCGCTGCTCGGGCCCGGCGTTCCGTTTCCGCCGTTCGACCTCGGCGCCGCCCCGACCGCGATGCTGGAAGCCGGCCTTCCCCCCGAGCTACTGGCCGCGGTGTGCGGCGGCGCCGTCCCCGACCTCCCGGCCCCGAACTGCGAGGGTGGCTTCCCGGTGCAGGTGTCGCTGACGGTCAGGACGGACACCGACCAGGTGGACGCGGTGGTGACCGTTCGGTGGCGCTTCGACGAGGCGAGCCAGGCGGCCAACGCCAACCCCTCCGTCGACGGTCTGACGGCCACGCTCGCCGCCGGTCCGGCGCAATCGATCACCGACGTCCTCGACGCCGACACGCTCACGTTTCCGCGTGACGCCGAGACGGGGATCGGCGCCGTCGTCGCGCCCGAGGCGTCCGAGACCTACGACGGTCTCGACGACGCGGGTCTGCCGGCCACGTTGCGCGAGCGCCTGTTCATCACCTGGTTCGTCGAGACCGGCGACAGCAAAGACACGCACACCAGCTACCTCCCCGACCGCACGCCGTTCGAGGCGATGTTGAACAACGCCTGGACGCCCGCGGTCCACCGCCTCTACCCGCGCCCCGAAGCGCGGCTTTTGGTCGTGCTTCACGACAACCGCGGCGGCATCGGCTGGCGCAGCGGCATCGTGCGACTGGAACCGACGCCGTGACGCCGAGCAGATCCGTCCTCGTGCTCGCGGCCATCGCCCTGTCCAGCGGTGCCACCGCGCGACCCGGGCACGCGCAGTTGCTCGAAGCGCAGAGCGCACCCACCGTCGAGGCGCAGAAGCTGACGAAGACGCCCAAGCAGACCAAGTTCGTCGAGGCGGAGTACCCGAAGCAGGCCCTCGACAAGGGCATCATGACGGACGTCGTCCTGCTGCTCGACATCAACGCCGAAGGCAAGGTCGACTCGGTCGGTCTCGTCGAGCCCGCGAACCCGCCCGGGATGGGGTTCGACGAGGCGGCGATGGTCGCGGCGCACGGGTTCGAGTTCGAGCCGGCCGAGATGGACGGCCGGAAGATCGCGGTCCAGATCACCTACAAGTACAAGTTCCGCTTCAAGCCCAAGCGCGCCGCCGCGGCTTTCCCCGACGGCGGCGCTCCCGACGCCGGCGCTCCCGACGGCGGAGCTCCCGACGCCGGCGCTCCCGACGGCGGAGCTCCCGACGGCGGAGCTCCCGACGGCGCCGCGGCGACCGGCGCGGCACCGGTCAAGCCCACGCCCCAGCCGGTGGTGAACTTCGCCGGCGTGCTGCGTGAACGAGGAACGCGCCTCCCGCTGGCGGGCGTGCTGGTGACGGTGTTCCGCGAGGACGGCGCCAGCCCGCTCGGCTTCGAAGCGACGTCCGACGCCACCGGTGGCTTTCGATTTTTCGATCTGACGCCCGGCGACTGGAAGGTGCTGGCCGAGCCGCCCGGCTTTTTCCCCTACCGGACGACCGAGACCATCAAGGCCGGCGAGCGCGTCGACACCGTCTATTACGTCGAGCGCGGCGAGTACAACCCGTACGACGTCACCGTCACCGCGACCAAGCCGCGCAAGGAGGTGAGCCGCACCATCATCACCGCGCAGGAGCTGGACAAGGTTCCCGGGACCTTCGGCGACCCGCTGGCCGTCGTCCAGAACTTCGCCGGCGTGGCGCGCCCACCACCGTTCTCGGGCCTCCTCATCGTCCGCGGATCCGCGCCCGAGGACACCCGCATCTTCGTCGACGGCGCCGAGATCCCGCTCATCTATCACTTCGGCGGTCTGCGGACCGTGCTGCCGGTCGGCATGATCGACGCCATCCAGTTCTATCCCGGGAATTTCTCGACCAGCTACGGGCGCGCGCTCGGCGGCGTCGTCGACGTACAGTTGAAGAGGCTGCAGCCCAAGAAGCTGGGCGGGTACGCCGACGTCAACCTGTTCGACTCGGGCGTGTACCTCGAGGTCCCGCTCGGCGGGAAGGGAGGCATCGCCGTCGCTGGCCGACGCAGTTACATCGACTTCCTGCTCGACGCCGCGGTGCCGAGCAACGCGCCGGTCAACCTGGTCACGGCGCCTCGCTACTACGACTACCAGGTGCTGGCCAACTACCGGCCGGCGCCCGCGCACGACATCCGCGCCTTCTTCTTTGGGTCAGACGATCGTCTGGTGCTGCTGTTCCAGAACCCGGGCGAGCTGACCGCGCAGCTCAGCAACAACTCGCTGTCGTTCTCGACGACGTTCTACCGGGGCCTCGCCACGTACAACTTCGTGCCGAGCCCACGTTTCGACAATGCCCTGCGCATCGGCTTTGGCAACAACCGACAGACGGTGACCCTCGGCCAGCTGCGATTCGACTACGACGTCGACGTGATGCAGCTGCGCGACACGGCCCGCTACAAGTGGACCGATTGGCTGACGCTGATCTCGGGCGTGGACACGCTCTACGCGCGGACCGACGTGTTCGCGCGCCTCCCGCTGCCGGAGCGGGAAGGCGAGCCGCCGTCCGACGGCCCGCCCGACCTCTCGATGCTCCGGACCACGGACCGCAAGGGCATCGGCCTGCTGTCGCCGGCGGCCTTTTTCGAGCTCGAGCTCCAGCCGGTGAAGGGCCTCCTCATCCTGCCCGGCGCGCGCGTCGACTATTTCCAGAGCGTGCACGAGACCATCTTCCAGCCCCGCCTGACGCTTCGCTGGACGGCGAGTCCGCGCTTCGCCGCAAAAGCGGGCGTTGGTCTGTTCGCCCAGGAGCCGCTGGTCGACGAGACGGACCCCAGTTTCGGTAACCCCAACCTCAAGAGCGAGCGGGCGCTACACGTCTCGCTGGGCGGCGAGTACAAACCGCGCCCGTGGATCACGCTCGACGTGACGGGGTTTTACAAGCAGCTCGACCATCTGGTCAGCGCAACCGACGCGACGGTGGTCGAAAACGGCGTGACCCGCCCGCTCACCTACGACAACGACGGAACCGGACGTGTGTTCGGCCTGGAAGTGATCGCGCGCCACGAGTTCACCAACAACTTCTCGGGATGGCTCGCGTACACACTGTCGCGCAGCACGCGTCGTGATTCGGGCGCCGCCGAAGATCGTCTGTTCGACTACGACCAGACGCACATCCTCACCATGGTCGCCAGCTACATGCTGCCGCGGAACTGGCAGATCGGCGGGCGATTTCGTCTCGTCAGCGGCAACCCGATCACGCCCGTGGTCGGCGCGGTCTACAACGCCAGCACCGATCGCTACGATCCCTATTACGGCAAGGTCAACTCCGATCGGCTGCCGATGTTCGAGCAGCTCGACCTGCGTATCGACAAGCGCTGGATCTACCAGCGCTGGATGTTGAACGTGTATCTCGACATCCAGAACGTCTTCAACCGCTCGAACACCGAGGCGTACAGCTACAACTACAACTTCCGGAAGTACAACCCGGAGCAGGGCCTGCCGATCCTGACCATTCTCGGGATCAAGGCGGAGTTTTGACGGTGCGCCGCCCCGCCATCGCGACCGTCCTTTTCAGCTTGCACGCGTTGCGCAGGTTGCCAACCTTGGCTGCCGCAGCGTTGGCGCTGGCGATCTTGTGCGGGACGGCCCGACCGGCGCGCGCGCAAGCGCTGGAGCCGCCGCGCCCGCGCCAAGGGTACTACCTCGCGTTCGGGCCCCATTTCACGCTCGACAAGAACTGGGAGGACGGCCGCGACTGGGGCCTGTGGACCGGATACGATCTCACGTTCCGGGTCGGCCAGATGGTGACCCGCCGCTTCGCCCTCGGTCTCCAGATCCATTTCGGCGGCGCCGGCGGGCAGGGGCAGCAAGCGGGGCTGTTCGGCCTCGCCGTCGAAGCGCAATGGGAGCTCGTGCGCCACTTGGCGATGCGTGGGGGCGTGGGGTTGGATTCGGTCAGCATCGCCACCGTCGCTGGTGGCGACGATTCGGCGCGCGGGACCGTCGGCTCGGGCTACTTGCTAGGCCTCAGCTACGATTGGTTCTTCACGCGCCGCTCGACCGGCGGTTGGGCGGTGACCCCGATCGTACAGGCCCGGTTCGTTCCCGGGGACACGCACACCTTGGTCGGCAGCGTCGGCGTGGAGATCACGCACTGGACCGGCCTGCCGCGCAACCAGCTCGACCTACCTCCGTCGGAGGCGTTCAAACCCAAGTGACAGTCGCAGTCATCGTGACCAACGATGGCCCCAAGGTCGGGTTGACGTAAGTTGTCGCGGGTTCACCGGCGCCCGACGGGCGTGTTTGGGAGTCGACGGAGCGCGTCCTTAGCGCCCCGGTTTCAGGTCAGCGACGTCGTGCCCGCGGCCTCCGTCGGACTAGGCCGATCGCGGCGATCGCCATCCCGAAGGTCAAGAGTAACGACGGGCCGCCCGAACCTTGGTCGATCGCGCAGGCGCAACCAGCCGTCTCGTCGCTGCCGCCCAACGAGGGCCCACTTCCGCCCGATCCGCCCTGACCAGTACCCGCGGAGGTACCGCCGCTGGCCGAAGTGCCGCCGCTGCCCACCGTCGAGTTGGTTCCGGCGGAGCCGGACACCATCGAACCGTTGGTTCCGGCGGAGCCGGACCCCGTGGTTCCGGCGCTGCCGCTGACGCCAACACCGCCACTGCCCGTCGCGCCCGCGGCGCCCGCCGACGTGCCTCCGCTAGCGGTCGTACCGGCGCTACCTGGCGAGCCACCGCCGCCCTCGCCGGCCGTCCCGGTGACGCTTCCGCCCGCACCGTTCCCCGCCAGTCCCCCACCTGCCCCGCCCCGATTACCGGGCCCACCACCACCGCCCCGGCCGCCCGCGCCCGCGACGCCGCCTCCGCCCGCTCCGCCACTACCAGCACCCGCGCCGCCCGTACCCGTCGAGGATGAGCTCGCGAAGATGCGCATCGCGAAGTTGTAGAAGCTGCGGTCCCACACGATTTTTTCGTGGCCGAGACCCTGTTCGATCTGCCAGATGTGGGTGACGTTATTCTGGTCGAAGTAGTCGTGATACATCTGGCCGTAGGTCACCAGGCCGTCGTTGCTGCCGTACGAGATGTAGATGACCTTCACGTTCTGCTTCACCGCAGCGAGGTTCGTGACGGTCTGCGCGGGGGGCTTGGTATCGGGCGCCGCCGAATACGGTCCGATGTAGTGGAAGAGATCGGTGTTGGGAAACCCGATGTTGAAGGTCTGCCCGCCGCCCATGGATAAGCCCGCGATGGCCCGCGAATCGGCATCGGTCGCGACGGAGTAGTGACTCTCGACCCACGGAATCAGGTCCTTGAGCAGGACGTCTCCGAAAGCCCCGAATGCGTCCGAAGCGGTCTTTACGTTGCCGTCGGGCATGACGACGATCATGGGCTTGGCCATTTGCTTCGAGAGCAGGAAGTCCATGACGTTCTCGGCATTGCCTTCATTGCTTCCCATGCCGACCCACGAGACCTCATTCCCGCCGATTCCATGGTGCAAGTAGACGACTGGGTACTTTTGATCGGTCGAATACCCGGGCGGCGTATAGATCGTCACCTTCCGCATCCCATAGTTTCGGGTCGGATAATTGAGAGAAAGCTCCACCTTCCCATGGGGGATGCTGTTGTTCTTCGCATCGAACCCCTGGGGCGGCGCCGGAAGATTGGCGGGGTTGCTCGCGTACGCGAACGCAGGCAGCAGCACCAAACCGACCGCTACGGTCTTCAAGAACATGATGTTCCCTCCTCGATGGGGCCTTCCGAACTTGGGGAGCATCAACTCTCTGAAGGTTTTTGCAAGCCCTCGATGTCGATGATGCCGATGGCTGCGCGTCCGCGCTGGACTGGATCCCTGGCGGTCGCGACACTGATCGCGTGCGGCGCGCCCGCGGTCTTCGCGATGGGCATTCGAGAGAGCAAGCAGCAGCTCGCGCGCTCCGCCAACGGCGCCGCCGCGCTTTACGAGATACGCGGTCACGGGCCGGAGGGAGGCGGCGCGCTCACCTATCGGGTTCAGGGGAAGACGGCCCGCGGCGCCGTCGACTTCGTCGTGTCGTCGGACTACGGCCCTGGCGACGGCAGTCGGCCGGAGACCGTTTCGCCGGAGGTTTGCCGCCAGCGCGTCGAGTCGCTCGCCGCGGAGATCGCAATGCGGAAGATTCTCGGCGTCACGGTTCACCCCGAGGCGTGCGCAAGCAAGAGCCGCGACGGCGTGGTGGTCGCCCTCTCCGGGCGGTGAACGGCGCCCCGAACACCTCCCGAGAAGGCACGGCGCCGTCCCCGAGCTGTTCGACCACCCTCTAACGGAGCGCGTCAGGCGACCGACGGTGACCCGGTGACCGGCACCGTCACGCAATGCTCGCCGAAATGGATCCGCGACGGGGCGCGCGGGCATACAGAAGTATGGCCAGCCCCCGTCGGTCGCTTAGCATCGTTGCGTTCTCGGTTGCGTTCTCGGTTTTCGCCGCGCTGATGCTGGCAGCCTGCGTCGGCAGCGGGCCGCCGGGCGACGAAAGCGGCACTGGCGGGACCTCTTCGGCCGGCGTGGGCGGGACGACCGGGATCGCCGGAAGTGGAAGCGCCGGACAGGGCGCAGGTGGTGTCACCGGAACCGCTGGGGTCACCGGAACGGGCGCCGCAGGCAAGGGCGGCGTCATGGGAACGGGCGGCGTCATGGCAACGGGTGGCAGCGCCGGCGCGGACGGCGACGGCGGAACGGGCGGCGTCAACGGCATGAGCGGGGCCGCGGGCGCGGGTGGTGTCGCTGGGACGGCAGGCTTCGCGGGCCGCGGCGGCGTCCCGGGGACCAGCGGGAGCGGCGGTGCGACGGGGACCGGCGGCACGGCCGGCTCCGCTCGCGGCGGCTCCACGGGCCGGGGCGGCGCGAATGGCGGGACGACAGGCGGCGCCGGGACATCCGGAACCTGCTCTCCGGCGATGGTCCCGAGCGGCGGCACGTCTCACTGCTCGTCGAACCAATCGGGAATGGTCGGCAGCCAGCAGTGGACCATCTGGTCGAGTGGAAGCGGAGGATGCCTCATCACCTACGGTTCCAGCGCCGCGTTCAGCGCGACCTGGAACAACTCGGGCGATTTCTTGGCCCGCGTCGGCCTGAACCTCGGTTCCAACAAGACCTACGACCAGTTCGGAACCATCGCCGCGGACTTTGCGCACATGAAATCCGGCAGCGGCGGCGGCTATTCGTCCATCGGCGTCTATGGGTGGTCGGTGAGCCCGCTCGTCGAGTGGTACGTCACCGAAGATTCGTACAACGGTCTCGGCACCAGCGGGACCAAGAAGGGCACCTTCACCATCGATGGAGAAGGCACCTACAACGTCTACCAGCGCATGCAGAACAATCAGCCGTCGATCCAGGGAACCGCGAGCTTCCCCCAGTTCATCAGCATCCGCACCGCAGCCCGCACCTGCGGGCACATTTCACTGACGAAACACTTCGACGCATGGAAGGGTTTCGGCATGACGCTCGGAAAGATGGAAGAGGCAAAGGTCCTCGTCGAGGCCGGCGGCGGCAGCGGCAGGATCGATTTCCCGACCGCGAGCGTGACCGCCCAATAGCGTCGGCCTGCTCGCGTCGTTTCACGACGCATCCACCGAAACAAGGAGCCCCATGAGAGCCAGCATCGTTTGCTCGACCGTCGCCGCGCTCTGCGCGCTGGCAGGTTGCGGTAGTCCCACGGGCGGCCGGTCGGGGACAGGAGGCGTCGCGGGCACGACATCTTCCGGCGGAACCACTGAGCCGGCTGGCAGCGGTGGTGATGGCTCGGGCGACAGCGGAGGCACGGGTGAGCCCGCCGGCTCGGGCGGCATCACGGGCGCGGGTGGCACGGTCTCCACCGGCGGCACGAACGCGAGCGGCGGCAGGGCGGGCGGTCCGGTTGGCGCGGGCGGCTCTTCATCCGTCGGGGGCCGCGGGGGCACGTTGGGGCCGGGCGGCACGACCGGGTCGGCCGGGACCGTAGGAAGCGGGGGCACGACCAGCAGTCGCGGAGGCTCGGGAGGAACGACGGCGGCAGCCTACAACGGTCCTTGCGACGTGGTTGTGAGCGGGTGCGCGGAGGCGTACGGCGTGGCGAGGGCGATGACGTCGAAGTACACGGGCCCGCTGTTTCAGATCGGGCTCGCCAAGGACAAGACCAAGCTGCTCGATATCGGCCAGACCAGCGATCACAAGGCAGACATGACGACCTGGAGCGCCTTCTGCGGTGGCACCCAGTCGAACTGCGTGGTTTCGAAGATTTACGCCCAGATCCACACCGGGCCCAACGATCTGGTGCCGGGCGTGTTCAAGACGCCGTGGAACCCGGATTGCAGCGCGGGCGGCTTCACGTGCGCCGCTAAATTCACCATCGAGGCGGCCACCGGCTTGCCCATCGTCACCACCGACGCGCCAGCGGAATACTCACTGTCCAACGACAACTTCGCCACCGGGATCAATGGCGGATCGAAGGCCATTGGCATCATGTACAACGGTAAGCCGGTCGCCAATCAGGTGTATTGCTGCGGGGTCATCGGCATCACCCACAAGTACAACGCCGCCGACGTCACCGGCACCGACTTCATGCTTGCCCTGGCGTACGGGTGGAAAGATTCAGGTGGCTGCTGCATCGCGACCAATTGCGGCGCGTCCAACAAATATTGCGTCGGGGCGGAGGAAGAGGAGAACAACGATCTCTACGACTATGGGACCTCGCCGCTCGACAACGCCTTCGTGGTGACCCAGTTCGATCCGACGCCGAACGCGGTCGTCGTTCACCTGAACGGCAGCAAAGTGCTCACGCATTCCCCTCCCAAGGCAAAGATCAACGCAGGGACCGCAGTCCATCTGGGCGGCGGGGGCGATCTGAGCCAACCCGCTCCGGTTCGCATGCGGGAAGCTTTCTTCACCAACAACGTGATGAGTGACAGCGACGTGACCGCGCTGAAATCGAACATCACGACGTTCTTCTCGGCGCTCAAGTACCCGTAGCTGCGCCGGGTGTCGCAGAACGCCGAAGCGCCGCCTCCGGCTGAACCGAAGGTCGAGATCGGGATCTTCCTGGTCGGGCTCGTGTGCCTGATGGTGGAGATCGTGCACACCCGCATGCTGGCCTTCTTCCTGGGCAGCATCTCGAACTTTCTCGCCATCCCGGTGTCGTTGTTCGGGCTGGCGCTCGGCTCGCTGCTCGTGGACCGCGAGCGCAATGTGGAAAGGCCGGACGCGCGCCGGCTGATCGCGATCCTGCAGGCGCTCGTGCTGCCGGTTCTCGCCGCCGCGTTCGTGGGCTTGTTCGCGGTCGCGAATGTGTTCTTCCCGGTCATCCATGTTTCGCTCGAAAACCCGTACGGGGACGCGGCGCGCATGCTGGCCTACTCGGGGATCTTCCTGCCGTCGTACGCGATCTTCGGCGCGCTCTTGGCCCTGTACTTCGAGGAGGGCGCGTCGCGCATCGGGCGGCTTTACTTCTTCGACCTCGCGGGCGCGGCGTCGGGCTGCCTGATCGCGCCGCTCGTGCTGACCTGGGCGGGGCTGCCGCCGGCGATCATGACCGTGCTGTTCGGCGCGCTCGCGCTTCTCGCCGCCACGCCGCTCGCTCGCCGGGCGCTCGCGGTAGCCGCCGGCGCGGCGGGGTTCTGCGTGGTCGCGTTGCTGGCGTGGCGCGGGAGCGTGTTCGAGGAGCACCCGGACGTCGCGCGTCTTTCGCGCTACGTGCTGAGCGAATACGCCCGCAATGGCATGGCGGAAGTGCGCGTGCGCTGGAACGACCTCGCGCGCACGAGCCTCGTGCGCGCCGACACCGGTAACCCGAACGCGGACGCGGAGGCATGGGGCATCGTGCAGGACGACGGCGTCAGCAACGTGAAGGTCGCACGCTGGGATCCGACGGCGAAGCCAGCCGACGTCCTGCCCGCGAGCCTGCACCACACACTGCCGTTCCTCATGGGGCACGAGCCGAAGCGCATTCTCGTGCTGTTCGCGGGCGTGGGGCGCGACATGGTCGAGCTCGACGGCATGGCGCAGGGCCGGGCGGACATCACGGGGGTGGAGCTGAACCGCGCCGTGGTCGACCTCGTCCGGGATCCGTCGCTGGCGGGGATGAACCTGCGCGCCTTTCACGCGCGGCCCAACATCCACCTCGTGGTGCGCGAGGGGCGCGACTTCCTCGACAACGACCGAGGGCGCTACGACCTGCTGTTCGTGGCCACGAACGGCTCGACTCACGCCGGGCGCACCGGCCACACGCGCAAGTACCTCGACACCTACGAGGCCATGGCGTCGTACCTCGACCACCTGGCCCCGGGCCCGAGCTCGATGATCGTATTCGTGAACCAACCCGTGATCCACAAGGCTGAGAGCCTGCGGCTGCTGTTCGCCGAGCGCGGCCTCGGCGCCTTCGAAAAGGCGGTGTTCGCGTTCGGCTCCCCCGAGAGCCGGGGACAAGACAGCATGGTCGTCAAGCCGGGGGGGCTCACGCCGGACGAGATCGCGGCCATCGAGCGAAAGCTCGCGTCGTGGCCGCACCCGCGGAGGGTGCTCTACGCGCCCGCGGGCGGGGGCGAGTCGCGCTTCGTGGACGCCGTCTTGGGGCGTACGCGCGGGCCGCTGGTGACGGACGATCGCCCGTACGTGCACGAGGTGAGCTGGCGCGACTTCGAGCTTTTGCCCCCGAAGGCGCGCTTTCACGACCAACTCTACGCGTCGAGCTGGATCAAGGTCTTCACCATCCTGCTGTTCGGCGCGGTCTCCATCGCGGTCATGACCTTCGTGGGGCTGCGGCGCCGCCGCGAGCGGCGCGTGCCCTGGCCGTGGGTGCTGTACTTCTACGTGGCCGGCGTTTCGTACATGTGCGTGGAGATCGGCCTCATCGCCAAGGCGGAGCTGTTCCTGGGCAGCCCGCTCTACAGCGTGGCCGTGATCCTGGCGCTTTTTCTCATGTCGAACGGCCTCGGCGCGCACCTGCAAGACCGCCTGCGCGTGTTCCGCGGTCCCGCGACGCTCGTGCTGCCGGCGGTGGCGGCCATCGCGTGGGGTGTCATCGCCACGCAGCTCTGCAACGCGCGCCTGCTCTGGCTGCCCTTGCCGCTCAAGATCCTCTGCGTCGCGCTCTGCGTGGTGCCCGCCGGGACGTTCCTCGGGATGTTCTATCCGTTCGGCGTCGAACGCGTGGTGGAGGCCGGGCGCCGCGCGGCCGTGCCTGCCACCTACGCCATGGCCACGCTGTCGTCGGTGTGGGGCTCATCGTGGGCCATGACCGCCATCACCAACCTGGGGTTCTCGACCGTGATCCTGATGGGCGCCGCGGGCTACGCCCTGACCGGGGCGCTGTACCTCGTCGCGCGCCGCCTCCGCCGTTAGCTTCATTCTGCCGGCCCGCGAACGTGGCCGCGTTCCGCAAAGTGTACTACCCTGGTAGGACCATGGCGACCCCGCGACCCGGCAAGACAATCAAGGTCAGCATCTCCATCGAGAAAGCGGATCTGGCCGTCCTTCGGCGTCGCGCCCGTGAGTCATATCGCGGCAACCTCTCCGCCGCGTTTTCAGAAGCTGCTCGGTTGGTTCGACAGCGCGCGGCCCGCACGCGGCTGATACACACTCTCGGCGGCCCGACTTTGACGGTCGGGGCGGCGGAGTCGATAGACGCCGAACAGGCTGGGCATCCCGGCCAGTCCAAGAAGACACGGAGAGCGCGCGCGGCGTGATGGGATTGACCTTCGACACAGGTGCCCTCATCGCTCTCGAGAGGCGCAGACTCCGTATGCGCCAGGTCTTCGAACGCGCGCGGGACAACGACCAGGTCATCACGGTTCCCGCAGACGTCGTTGCAGAGTGGTGGCGCGGAGCCACGGACATCCGAAAGGCCATCCTAGACTCGGTCGATGTCGAACCCCTGACCCTCGGCCTGGCCAAGATTGCTGGTGAGGCCATGGGCGCGGTTTCCGGAGCGACCCTCGTCGACGCAATCGTCGTCGCCTCGGCGGCGTCCCGCGGTGACATCATCTACTCGAGCGACGTGCACGACCTCGAGCGACTGCGCCGCGTATTTCCGAGCGTCAGAATCCTCGGCACGTAGGGCTCGCCTCCGTGCTTCGGGAGACCTAGGCCGAGCAAACGAACCGCGACCCCACCGCACCCCGTGCCAGGGGCTGAACGGGCGACACCTTGCCTGACGGCGCCGGCGGCCCCAGCTTTGTGAGGCCATGAAGAAACTCCGTGGCGGCATGTCGATCGCGGGAGCGGGAGCGGTCCTGTTGTTGGCGACACTTCCGGCGTGCAAGCGCGCGCCCGGGGAGAAGGCCAACTCGTCCGACAACGCCGTGCGCGAGGACGTGAAGGAAGTGGCGAGGGCCACCGGGAAGGTCGCGAAGGATATCGGTCACGCGGCTGTCGGGGCAGCGGACAGGGCCGAACAGGGAATCTCGGAGGCAGGGAACCGGGTCGGCGCAGGCAGCCAGGACGCTTGGATCACCACCAAGGTCAAAAGCGAGCTGGCCAGCAAGGGGTTCGACCCCCTCCGCGTGTACGTCGACACCGACGCCAAGGTCGTGACCCTGTCGGGGATGGTCGAGTCGGCGGCCGACCGCCAGAAGGCCGTCGCCCTGGCCCGGGCGGTGAAGGACGTAGCGAGCGTCACCGACCACCTGTTCGTCCGGCCCGCGCGTAAATGACCGGGCGGCCGCGCGGGCGGAGCCCGCCGCGCGATGGCAGGCAGGCAACCAGGCCTTCGCCGTCGGCTTCGAAATGCCCAGGTCGACCGGCCGGGCCCTGCGGTACTCCTCCGTAAAAACAGGCACTTGTGGCTGCCGACGAAAGCGGACTATCGGCGGACCGAGGACGGTCCTCGAACACCAGGCTGGTTATCCTTTGCAAAACACGCAGGGAACAACAGTACCTGTCTGCGAGGGACGCTCCGCCCAAGCCCCCCTGAAAACGCTGCAGCACGCGGAGCCGCGAGGAGTGAACATGCGCGTAATCCCGTCCGAACGTTCTTGGAGACGGACCGGTCCGGGTGTTCTAGCGGGACTGCTCGTTATCCTGCTGTCGGGTTGCATCGGCCAGGTCGGAAAGCCACCTGCCGCCCAGGGCGCGGGCGCAACCGGTGGCAGCGCGGCTCCCCAGGGATCGGGCGGCGGCATAGGTATGCCCACCGGCGCCGGCGGCACGTCGGTGCAGCCGCTCGACTGCACGATGCCGAGCCTGCAGGCATCGCCCATTCGTCGCCTCACACGGCGGGAGTACAACACCGTCGTCAACCATCTGCTCGGCGACACCACCAAGCCCGCGGACCAGTTCGTGTCGGAAACCGCGCAGTCCGGCTTTCTCAATGGTGCCGATAGCACCCCGCTCAGCCCTGTTGTGGTCGATGACTTCGAGCGCGCGGCGACCGCGCTGGCCAAGAATGCGACGGCGGCCGCCAACCTGAGGAATCTGCTCGGTTGCGATCCGAACGCGACCGCCGGACAGGACGCGTGCGCCACCACCTTCATTCGCAGTTTCGGCGCGCGGGCATTTCGGCGAACCCTCGACGATGCGCAGGTCGCCGACTATCAGTCGCTCTATACGAGCCGGAAAGCGGACGGGTTCGCGGTCGCCATCGAGCTCGTCATCCGGGCCATGTTGCAGTCGCCGTTTTTCCTCTACCGAATCGAGTTCGGCGAGGCGAATCCGGGTGGGGCGGCGATCGTGAAGTTGACGCCGGAGGAGACCGCGACGCGGCTCAGCTTCCTGTTTTGGGGCAGCATTCCCGATGCGACGCTCACGCAAGCGGCGAAGGACGGGAAATTGAGCACGCCCGCCGACGTGCGGGCGCAAGCCGCGCGCATGCTGATGGATGACAAGGGAAGCGCGGTGTTCATGGACTTTCATGTCCAGTGGGGACAGCTCGAGGGCTTGCCGAACCTCACCAAGCCGGCGCCGTTTTCGCCCGACATCGGCCGGTTGCTGATCGAGGAAACGAAGCAGTTCGTCGACCAAACCTTGCGCAAGGGCGACGGGCTGCTCACGACCCTGTTCACGACCCCGGTCACCTACCTCAACCAACAGCTCGCGACGTATTACGGCGTCACGGGCGTGACTGGGACCAATTTCGTTCCTGTGACGCTGCCGGCCGGTCAGCGCGCGGGGCTGCTGACACAGGGGAGTATCACGGCGAACTTCGCCCACGGGACCGAGTCGTCGCCGGTGCTGCGGGGCAAGTTCATCCTCAGCCAGGTCGCGTGCTCGCCGCCCCAGCCGCCGCCGGACAACGTCGACACCACCCTGCCCGCCCCGGATCCCGCCAAGAGCGCGCGACAGCAATTGGTCGAGCTCACGGGCTCGGGCATCTGCGTCGGCTGCCACGCGAACCTCAACCCGCCCGGGTTCGCTCTCGATCACTTCGACGGCCTCGGCCGCTATCGAGCCACGGATCGCGGGATGGCCATCGATACGAGCGCCGAGGTGGTGCTACCGGCCGATCTGAAGGGAACCTACACCGGCCATGAAGACTTCCTTCGCGGGCTCGCGCAGAGCCGCACGGTTCGGACCTGCCTGTCGTCGAAGTGGTTCATCTACGCCCACGGCCGCGTGCCGGAGGCCGCGGATGAGTGCTCACTGTCGGCGGCGGCCGCCGCTTTCCAAAGCAACGGCAACATTCGTGAGCTGCTGCTCGCCATCACGGAGACGCCAGCCTTTCTCTACTACCGGACCACCCCGCAAGGAGTTGCGCCGTGAAGCCGATCAACCGACGGACCGTGTTGCGCACAGCCACCGGCCTTGCGGTGGGGCTCCCTTTCCTGGAAGCGATGCGTCCCAGCGGGGCGCGTGCTCAGACGTTGACGCCGCCCAAGCGGTTCTTGGTCTGGTACACGCCGGTGGGCACCGTGCTGAGCGCGTGGAAACCGACCGGCACCGGCACGAGCTGGACCGCGGGCCGAATCTTGAAACCGCTCGACGTTCCTGCGATCCGCGAGCGCATGACCATCTTGTCCGGCGTCCACGCCGCGGCCGCAGAGAAGCTCGCCGGCAACGGTCATGCGAAGGGCATGACCCACGTTCTCACCGCGCGCCCCTACGTCGAGGTCAAAGGGACCCAGTTCGGGAACGAGGGGTGGGGCGGCGGCATCAGCATCGACCAGTTCCTCGCGGCGAAAATGGCGACCGCGGGTCGTCTCAATTCCGTCGAGGCGGGCATCGTTTCTTTCTATTCGGGCGGCCCCAGTCGGTACATGAGTTATTCGAGCGCCGGCCAGGCCAACATCGTTCCGGTCGAATCGGATCCCCGGAAGCTGTTCGCGCGGTTGTTCGGCGCGTCTACCTCGACGGGTACCGGTGGTGCATCAGGCACGATGTCCGAGCTCGACCGCCTGGCGGTTCAACGCAAGAGCGTGCTCGACACCGTGCTCAAGGATTTCAATCGCCTGAACGGGAAGTTGGGAGGCGTCGACAAGCAGCGCGTCGAAAAGCACTTCGATCTCGTGCGGCAAGTCGAACAGACGATTCAGATCACCGGTGCGGGCGGAGGCGGCGGCGGGCCGACGCGCCCACCCGGGTGCACGACGCCCGCATCGCCGAGCTACACGAACGATCAAGTCAGGGCCAACGCTCAGCTGCCCGCGCTCGGCAAGACGATCATGGACTTGATGGCGATCGGTCTGGCTTGCGACACCGTGCGGGTGGGCTCACTCATGTGGTCAGCCGGTGAATCCGAGTACAACTTCGCCGAGATTCTTCCCAGCGCCCCCTGGAAGGACTTGTCTTGTCCGCCCAACGTCGACACCTGCACGGACGGCAAGAATCTGCCCGCGACGTTCTTGCACGTCATGTCGCACTTTCCGCCGTCGACGGCCAACGGTGTTCCTTCAAACCTCAACACCGTCCAGAAGGCGGCGCTCGAGTGCCTGACCGTCGTCGAAGAGTGGTTCTCGCAGCAACTGGCGTACTTCGCGCAAAAGCTCATCGACATCAAGGAAGCCGACGGCAGCAGTGTCCTCGACAACACGGTCCTGCTTTCCGTGAAGGACATCAGCGAAGGCGTGACACACGGTTACCGCGACGTGCCGCACGTCCTGCTCGGTGGCAAGGGTCTGTTCAAGCCCGGCCATTTCAGCCTGCAGAACCGCAATACCTCGGGTGACCTGTACGCGACGATCGCGCAGGCGCTTGGCTATAAAGACGTCACGAGCTTCGGGGATCCGGCGTACTTCACCGGGCCGATCACCGAAATCCGAGCGTGATCCCCCTTGACCGAAGCAACAACCCTCTCGGCCAACAATGGTGCAGGTGATCTCGATGCCGCCGAAGCGGACCGCAAATAAATGGACGTTGGCGCCTAGCCTGATCGGGCTGTCGTTGCTGACCGGTTCGCTGATCGGAAGCGGTTGCCTGCCCGCGCCCGCCGTCCCCGACGGGCCGCGGGGAGGAGCTGGTGGGAGCGTGGGCGTGGGCGGTGTCGCGGGAGGCGGGGCCGCAGCCGGTCGGGGCGGCGGGGCTGGTTCGATGGCGGGTGGTGGCGTGCAAGGAGACGGCGGGAGCCCGACCGGAGGCGGCGGAACCGCGACCGGAGGCGGTGCGGGTGGCGGGGCCGGAACACCCGGGTCCGCGGGGGCGAACGGGGGTAGCGCTGGACGCGGCGGCACCGGCGCTGGTGTCGGAGGTGCCGGCGGCGGGAGCAGCGGAGCCGGTGGCCGGGGCGGACGCGGCGGCACGGCAGGTCCCGGCGGCAACACGGGGGCCGGCGGCGCGGCGGGCGGTGCGATGGGGAGCGGCGGGCAAGCTGGTCGGCTCGATCCGGGCAACGAAGGCGACGGTGATTTCAACGTCGGCCCGAACTACACGACGCAACCGGATCTCATGGACCACGGCGCGCCCAAGGGCCGCAGCTTCCAATTTTCGATGACGCTGGCGAATAGCGCCATCTTCGACGGCAAGGATGCAACCTTGGATCGCAGCAAGCCCGTCAACGCGACGCGCAGCATCGCGGTGTACGTGCCGGCGCAATACAAGGACGGCACCGCCGCGGCCGTGCTCGTCATTCAAGATGGACCGGGGGAGATCGATCTCGTCAAATACGCGCTCGACAATCTGACCATTGCGCAGGATCCGGCTCGCCGGCTGCCGGCTTTCATTGCGGTCGCGGTTCAGAACGGCGGCAATGACAGCAAAGGCAGCGAGCGCGGCCTCGAATACGACACGATGTCTGACCGCTACGCCCGGTTCATCCAGCAGGAAGTCCTTCCTGCCGTGGTGAGCAATTCCATGGTCAAAGCGGCCTATCCGAACCTGAAGTTCACCGACGATCCGCAGGGCCGGGCGGCGCTCGGTTGTAGCTCTGGCGCCGCCGCGGCCGTGACCATGGCTTGGTTTCGTCCCGATTTGTTCAGCCGAGTGATTTCGTATTCGGGGACGCTCGTCGATCAACAGGACGACGATGCGCCGGAAGAAGCGATGTATCCCTTGGGCGCCTGGGAATACCACTCGAGCAAGTCGCTCATCATGAATTCACCGAACAAGGACGTTCGAATCTTTTTGAACGTTGCCGAGAACGATCTGAACTCCGGCGATCCTGAGTCGACCCACCACAACTGGGTCACGGCCAACCAGAGGACGGCGGCGGCGTTGAAGGCGAAGGGTTACCATTATCGCTATGTCTTCGCCCGCGGCGTCGGGCACTGCGACATGCGCGTGCGCTCGGCGACATTGGCCGACGCCTTGATTTGGGTTTGGCGCGGCTATCAGCCGTGACAGAAAGCCCGCGCTTCACGGCGGCGCGATCAGCTGGACCCTCTGTCTCACGAGATAGCGAAGATTGGCGTTCCCGGGCGGACATTGCTGAGATCACCGACGACATCAAACTCCCTCCCGTCGTCCGCAAGCTCATAACGAAGGTCGAGGCTGTAACCCGAGACGCCGAGCGTTCTCTCGCGCGCATGGCCAAAGCAAAGGAACAGCGGAATCAGCGCACGCGCGTCCGAATCCAAGAGCCCGTTTCCACGGCGCGGCTACTGGGGCGGGAAATAGGCGGCGCCGTCGCCGCGCGTGGTGACGTCGGTCGCCATGCCGCCCCAGACCAGCATGGCGTCCCCGGTCCAGACCGCCGTGTGCCGGATGCGGCCGTCGGGAGCGCCCGCCGTGGGGAGGGCCACCCACCTGTCCTGTTCCGGATCGTAGCGCGCGCCGTCGCCCAGGTTCTGCCCCTCGGGAGAGCGCCCCCCCCAGACGATCATCCAGCGCCCGGTCCAGACGGCGCTGGCGAACGCGCGGGTGGTGGGCCCGCCCTCGGTCGCGATGGGGCGCCAGCTGTCGCGTTCGGGATCATAAGCGCCTGCGACGACGACTTGCCCCGACGTGCGCGCGCCGCGCAGTGGGGATTGACCCCAGACGATGAGCTCTCGGCCGGTGTAGGCCGCGACCGGGAAGCTGACCTCCGGCGCCGGCGGCGACGACGAAACGGGATCCCAGCGGTCGGCCTCCGGATCGTAGCTGCCGCCGGTCAGCGCAGCGTCTGGGTCGCCGCTGCCGCCCCAGACGACGAGGCGCGTCCCCGTCCAGGCCGCCGCGGCCGCGTAACGAGCGGACGGGGCACCCGCGCTGGACATCGGCGTCCAGTTGTCGCTCGCAGGATCGTAGCTCGCGCCATCGGCGAGGTAACCGGGGACGACCTGTGTTCCACCGCCCCACACGATCAGGCGCCTGCCGGTCCACACCGCCACCGGACTGGACCGCCCTTGCGGCTGCGTGCTGGTGGCCGGCGGAACGCTCCAGGCATCCGCGTCGGGCGAATACCAGGCGACCTGCTCGCCCACGTCGGTGTCCCCCTCGTCCGTGACGCCACCCCAGATCCACATTCGCGATGCGATCCAGAAGGCGATGTGATCCATGCGCGCCGAGACGCCCGGGTTCCGCAGCGACGTCCGCCATTCGCCCCGCCCGAGGTCGAGGACGCCCCCGGTCGCTTGCACGAGGTAGTCCGGCTTCGAGGACTGCCCGCCCCACACGATCATCTCGCTGCCGGTCCACGCGGCACTGTGCCCAGCTCTGGCTGACGGCCCACCGGCGGCCGGGAGCGCGACCCAACGGTCGACGACTTCGGTGCCGGCATCATCCGATCGCTGTGGCCTATCGCGACAAGCCGCGACCAGCGCGGCAGCGGGCAGCAACATTGCCAATCTAGCCACCCGACGCATGCGGCACCGGGTCGAATTATAGAGCACGGCGCGACGGCTCGCCGTGTTGCCCCACGGTCGAGCCGCCGCGTCCGCGGTCACGTCACGGAAGCAGCTCGTACGTGACCCCGCCCAGCAGCCGGAGGTCGGCGTCCGAAACGACGATGTCGGGGTTCGGGACCTGCGGTGCCCCGAGCTCGTTGACCTGCAGGTGGAACGCTCGGGTCGGCGTTTGCGCCGGGCGTGTGACCGTGATCGTCACGGGGTACACGGCTGCTGCGCCCTGGACGGCGAATCCATCCAGCCGGCCGCCGACGGGGTCGGTCACGGTGATGATGCCGGTTGCGGCGTCGAAACTGATCCCCGTGCCGAGCCGGCCATTGGCGACCCAGCTGTTCAACACCGCCTGCGGGAGGCGGATCCGCACCGTGCCGTAGAGCAGGAACGAGCCGTTGCGCTCGTCCGGGGTCGGCCCGACGGTGAGCGAGTGGGTTCCGGGCGAGGTGTGGAGGTTGAAGGTGAAGTCCGCCGTCTCGTCGGCGCCCGCCGAGACGATGTTGACGTTCTTCCACACCAGGTTGTTGTTGGCCCGGACGTTGGCGTTGATGTCCGTCGTTTCGGTGACGGCCATCGGATCGGCGGCGGAGTTCCAGCGCGCCAGCAGGCAGAAGTGCCCCGTCCCTGGCAGGTTGGTCCACTGCTGCTCGAGGATCCGGGTCGACCGCCCGGCGAGGCCGCTCACGTTGATGGAACCGAGCAGCGTCCACCCCGATGGCCAGGACAGGTTCGTGGAGGCGTCGGCCCAGTAGATCTCGAGCTGTCCGCTCTGCGCGGTGGTGGCGCCGTTGTGGAGCTTCACGTACACGTAGTTCGTCGCGCCGAACAGCGGATTCTGGTGCCGGTGTTGCTGATCGAAGTTCGGATCCTGGCTGTTGCGCACCCAGATGTACGGTGACTCCCACATGTTCTGGCTGACCGTCCTCGAATCGGGCTCCTCGCCCGCGTCGTCCCAGGTGTCACGCATCCACACGTTCGACGTGCGAGGAGACGAGCAGCGGAAGTTCGCCACCGTCGGGGCCGTGTTGTTCAGCGTCTTGCGGTTGTCAGCCGCCCCCGTCGTTCCCTCGGCGATGCCGGTGGCGTCGCCGTTGAACGTCACGTCGGGGTTCGAGAAGTACTGGATTCGGTTGCAGGTGCCGGAACAGGTGCTTTGGTAGGCCATCACCGTCACCCACCCCTTGCCCTCGTTCACGAAGCCGTGGTTGTAGCTGTAGGGCATGTTCTCCGTCGGGTCCTGAACGCGGTCGTGGCGGGCGCCCATGACGTGTCCGAACTCGTGCGCCAGGCTGAACGTGGTCACGGATCGGTCGTACTGGACCACCATGAAGGCGCTGTTCTCGAAGCTCAGCGCCACCGTGCTCATGATGTAGGCGATGCCCGAGCCGCTGTCGATGAGCATCCCGACCACGTCGGCGCCGTGGATGTCGCGCTGGGTGTGGACGTCGTCCATGAACCCGTCGGCGGTCGCCTTGAGCCGATCGCGATCGGTCTGCATCGACCCGGACTCGGTGTAGACCTCCTCGGCGGTGTGAACCAGGCGCATCCGCTGGTTGATGCCGCTGTTGCGATACGATTCGTTGGCCAGCGCCACGGACTCGTAGACGCGCGCCTCGGCCGCGTCGGTCCCGCCGAGGGCATTCTTGACCGCGGTCGAGTAGAGGACCATCGCGTCGATGCTTTCGGCGGTTTCGGTGCCGCCGCAATCGTCGAGCACGCCCGACGGGTCGTTGGGCGTGGTTGGCTGGATCTCATCCGGGCGGTAGCTGGCGCGGTTGGTCTCGCGCGCGACGTGAATGCCGTTGCCGGCAAACAGGATCTGAAACAGTCTGCCGTTGTCCGTGAAGATCGTGCCAGAGACGACCTGGTTCCGGATCGAGAGCGCCACCAGGCTGCCGGGTTGGCCGACGATTCGTCCCATCCAGACGAACCCCTGCGCGAAGCGCTCGAGGCGGACGCCGACCACCGACAGCGAGGCGTCCGGGAACATGTTCAGCCGCAGCACCTGGTTCCGCAGCCCGCGAATGGTCGCGACATCGACCAGCACGGGGCGCGACCGGATCACGGTGCCCGACGACGCGGGCTGGAAACCGGGCGTACCCGTGGGCGTCGTCAGGATCGGCGTGGACGCCGGCAGGTCTTGCTCGTAGTTGAGACGGGTGTCCGGCTCGACGCCGACTCGCTTCGCGAACAAGCGGCCACGAAAGGTCGTGCGCGACGCCACGCTGACTTCGGCGCGCGGCGCGGTCAGCCGGCCGACGAAAATCGAGTCCGTCCCGATGCGGAGCTGACTGGTCTGATCGCTGTAGACCGTGAACAGAGACGACACGCTGTCACCCAGCAGGTTGACCTTGGTACGGTCTCCGAGGCTCAGTTGTTCGAGCACCTTGAGAGAGATCGCCCCGGACGTCACGTCCAGGTTCAGGTTGGTTGGGCCCGCCTCGACGATGAATCGCCTCACCGAATAGGTGCCGGTTCGTAACGTCACTGTTGCGCCCCCGAAGATGTGCACCTCGTTGTACGACCCGGGTGCGATCGACGACGTCTGCCCGGCCGACACCGTCACGTTGCTGCTTCCGGGCGTAACCGTCTGAGTGGGTATCGTGATGCTCGGAACGGGCGTATTGGGCGCCACGGTTCCTGTCACGACTGTTCCACTCTGTCGGGTGATGGCTCCGGCCGCGGTGACGTTGCCCTGTACGCGAGCGCGATCGCGAAGCAGGACGCTGTTGCCGCTCTGAATGAACCCGACCACCCGACCGTCGGTACCTATCTGGACGGCGCTGTTCGAGCCCACGTTGCCGTTGGCCGTCGTCCGATCCCGGAGATCCGCGGCTTCGCTGGCGTACACCAGGAAATCCCCCAGGTTCGTGCTCACGGCCGTCCCAGCCGCCGATGCGGCGCGGGCTTGGGTGAGCCACGCCGTTCTGGTGATGTGGACGCCGACGATCAACAAGGCCGCCATACCGGCGACGGTGGCCACGGTTCGTATCCTGCTTCGCTCGCGCTTCATCTTCGCCTCCCGTTCGGGTGATTGGAGGCGTATGTCTCACGGCGGCGAGGTGGGAATCTTCAGCGTCACATCAGCGTTTTGTCATTTCGCATTTCGAAAGCGCGACGTCGACTTGCCGACAATTGATGCAAAAAACGGCTTCGCATTTGCCAGATGTGGCGCGTTATTACGTTAAGTAATCGCTCGGTGGGAAACGGGGGCGAGGCCGATGGTGCATTGTTTCGGAGATTACGAGGCGGATGAGGACCGATTCGAGTTGCGGCGCCGGGGGATGGCGATCCCGGTTCAGGGTCGGGTGCTCGACACGATTTTCCTTCTCGTCCGAAGCGGCGGGAAGCTGGTGACGAAGGAGGCGTTGATCGCGGGGCCCTGGAAAGGTTTGGCGGTCGGCGATGGCGCTTTGAACCAGGCGATCATGCTGGCGCGTCGCGTGCTCGCCAGCAAGGATGGGCAGAGTCCGATAGCCACGGTTCGCGGCAAAGGTTTCCGATTCGTCGCCCCGGTGACGAATGCCGGGGCGCGACCATAAAGGCCGGAACTCGACCTCGCGTCCGTGATATTCGCCGAGCGCCGAATTGAAGCACTGGATCACCGTCACCGCGCCGGTTTTGGCCCGCCCGCTCGAACGTGCACCGCGACCGATTGCGCGCGGCGGCGAAACACGGACCTCCGGCAATCGATCGGTCACGCTCGAGTTGGATGGTGACCGACGGGCTGAACGCGTGGGTTCTGGCATCATGGCCCGGTGAGCGACACCCCGCGGCCCGCCCTCTCCGACTGGCCCCTGGATCCGGAGGTCATCTACCTGAACCACGGCGCCTTCGGATCGTGCCCGCGCCCGGTGCAGCAGATCGCCGACGCTCTCCGCGAGCGCTTCGAACGCGCACCCATGCAGTTCGTCATGCGAGACGCGGAGTCTTTGATCGATGCGGCTCGGGTGGCGGCCGCCCCGTTGATGGGCGCCGACGGCGAGGATCTGGTGTTCGTTCAGAACGCCACGACCGCGGTGTGCACGGTGCTCGCGTCGTTGCCGATCCGGCCCGGGGACGAATTGCTGGTGACCGACCACGCGTACAACGCGTGCCGGAACGCGCTCGATCTCCACGCGCGGCGCACGGGCATGTCGGTCGTGTTGGCGCGCGTACCGTTTCCTTGCGCCGGCCCGGACGAGGTCGTTGCCGCGGTGCTGGGCGCGGTGACGGCGCGTACGCGCCTTGCGCTCCTCGATCACGTGAGCAGCCCGACCGCGTTGGTCTTCCCGATCGCCGACTTGGTCCGCGCCCTGTCGGCTCACGGAGTGGACACGCTCATCGACGGCGCGCACGCGCCCGGAATGGTACCGGTCGATCTGCGGGCGCTCGGCGCGACCTACTACGCGGCCAATCTGCACAAGTGGTGCGGGGTTCCCAAGACCGCGGCGGTGCTTTATGTGCGGCGCGATCGCCAGGCGGATTTGCACCCGCTGGTCATCGGCCACGGCGCGAACTCGCCCCGCACCGACCGGTCGCGGTTTCTTCTCGAGTTCGACTGGACCGGGACCCACGATCCCAGCGCCATGATGTCGTTGCCGGCGGCCTTGCGATACATGAGCGGCTTGCTGCCGGGCGGCCTGCCCGCGCTGCGCGATCGAAACCACGATCTGGTGGTTCGCGCCCGCGCGCTGCTCATGGACGCCCTCGACATCGAGGCGCCCTGCCCCGCTGGGATGTTGGGGGCGATGGCGACGCTCCCGTTGCCCGCGACCATGTCGACGTCCGCGCCGGCCCTCTACGAGGCGCTCTGGCGTAAGCACCACATCGAGGCGCCGGTGTTCGACTGGCCACCCTCGGGGCGGCCGATGCTGCGCGTGTGCGCGCAGATCTACAATGACCTCCCGCAGTACCAGCGGCTGGCCGACGCCGTCAGGTCGGAGCTGAGTGGGGTAGCGTGACCGGCCCCGCACCTGCTGCCGCCCTCGACGCTCACTGCGCACGACCGCGGCGCCGAGCACTGCCTGATTGACGGCCGCTCATCCGGGGCGCAGGTTCGTGGCATGAGCCGCGGCGCCGTCATGACCATGGTGGTGTTGCTGGTCGCGGCGGGCGCGGCCCTCTGGTGGCGCCAGTCGCATCGACCAGCGCCCCTGGCCCCGGCCACGTCGCCTCGGCCCGTGGCTCCGCCCCCCGCGCCGCCACCGCCGCCGCCATCGGAGCTGGCGATTCGGCATCCGGTACCTACCTCCGCCGCGCCGGGAGGAATGCCATCGCTCGACGACTCCGACGGGTATGTGAACAAGGCGTTGGTCGATTTGGTGGGGCGGAAGGTTGTCTCCACGTTCTTTCGACGGGAAGGTGCCGTCCGCCGCTTCGTTGCCACCGTGAACAACCTAGCCACCGACGGCGCAACCGCGGATCTCTGGCCGGTCAACCGCACACCGGGTCGTTTCGAGACCGAGACCCGCGACGGGGCCACGGTGCCGAGCGCGCACAACGCCGAGCGCTACGCGCCTTTCGTACGGTTCGCCGCGGGCATCGATACACGGCGGGCGGTGGCGCTGTACGTCCGGCTCTATCCGCTGCTCCAGCGCGCGTACGAGGACCTCGGGTATCCGGGCGCATACCTCAACGATCGGGTCGTCGCGGTGATCGACAACCTGATTGCGACGCCGAAGGTCTCCGGCCCCATCCGCGTCAAGCGCGTCGGACCAGACGGCGGGACGGGTGGCGGCGCGGGTCTCTACCTCTTCGAAGATCCAGCCCTCGAAATGGCCACCGCCGGCCAGAAGATCTTGCTGCGAATGGGGACGGAGCAGAGCTCGAAGTTGATCGCGAAGCTGACCGAGATCCGCGCCCAGATCGCAACCGGACCGCCAGGACATCGTTAGCCGGCGCGCAGCGGGCCAAAGCGCGCCCGGTACTCGCGTGGCGACGATCCGGTGTGACGGCGGAACAGCTGGCGGAAGAACGCGACGTCCTCGTAGCCAATCGCCTGGCTAATCTCCTGGACGGACCGGTGCGCGCTCTCGAGGTAGTGGCGGGCGGTGTCCATCCGCAGGCGGTGTAGATACCCGAGTGGCCCCTCGCCGGTCGCGGCCTTGAACCGGCGGGCGAAGTTGCGGGGGCTCATCCCCACCTTCGTCGCCAGCTCGTCGAGCTCCACCGCCTCTCGAAAATGGGAGACGAGCCACTTCTGCGCGCGCTGAATCGGCTTGTCGTCGTGGGCCGAGCGCGGCGGCTGAGCGGCGTAGGCGGACTGCCAGATCCGCGGGGTCTCGAGCAAGAGCGACTTGGCGGTCTGCACCGCGACCTCGTGGCCGCAGTAGCGCTCGACGAGGTAGAGGCTGAGGTCGATGGACGCGTAGAGGCCGCCGCCGCAGAACACGTTGTCCGATTCGGTCACGAAGCGGTCGGTGTTCCAGCGAACGTTCGGGTACATCATCCGGCAGCGATCGACCACGCCCCAGTGCGTGGTCGCGGGACGGCCGTCGAGGAGGCCGGCGGCGGCGAGCAGGCTGACGCCGGTGCAGACGCCGGCGACGGCGGTCTTCTGGCCACGGCGACGGGCCAACCATTCGATCACGCCAGCGTTGCGCGTCCGGGCGACCTCCAGGTCCATCCCGGCGGTCGGCACGACCACCAGGTCGGTGCGGCGCACGTCCGCGAGCGAGACCGTCGGCTCCAGCGTGACGGGCACGAAGTTCCGGGTTTTGCGGCCGTCGATGGTCGCCGTGCGCACCCGAAAGCGCGGCGCTGTCGGCTTTCCCATCAGCAGCCCCCAGAGCGATCCTGCGCAGGCGAAGATCTCGAGCGGCGCCATCGAGGTCGAGGGAGGCCCCCTTCGAGCAGGATCACGGTCACGTCCATCATGTCCAAATCACCTCCGAAGAATGGCCATTCTGCCACTATCGCTCGCGGCCCTCGTTGTCTAACTTGGACTCATCACCAGGGAGGTTTGCGATGGCCGAGCCCGCTGACATGGCGGAGATGGTGGGCGCTCCGCTTCGCGCGCGGCCGGGCCGCGATGACGTTCGGGGCCTCGCGGTCATCGGCGTCCCGTTCGCCTCGCGCGACATCCTCTGCCTGCGCCGGTTCCCCGCCAGCACCTTCGGGCCGGGCTACACCTCGGTCTGGCATCGCGCCCCCACCGGCGAGTGGACCGTCTACACCTCGGTCGCCCCCGAGGTGTCGTGTCCCCGGTTCATCGGCTCGGCGATCTCCCGCGCCGTCGAGACGCCGATCGAAATCGAATGGACCGGCTCACGCGCGCTCAGCGTCCGGATCCCCGCGGTCGATCTACATTGGGAGATGCGGTTCGCGCGGACGCCGATCACCTGGCTCATGAACCTGATGATGGCGGCGATGCCGGCCGCTCTGTTCCGCAGCGACCTCATGCTCTGGATGATGTCGGCCCTGTCGACCGCACTGCTCGCCGCCGGACGCTTCCGCCTGGGCGGCCACGTCCCGAACCGGCAGTGGTTCCAGGCGGCGCCGCGGAGGCTGTGGATGGTTCCCGAGGCGCGCGCCGCGATCGCGGGGCGCGACTTCGGGCGCGTGAGCCCGCTCGCGGAGCAGGCCGGGCTCGGGGACCTGCTGGTGCCTCAGCGCGGGGTGCTGATGTTCGGCGACATCTCCTTCGAGGCCTATTCCCCCGAGCGCCACCTACCTGCCGTTCATTGAGAGGAGACGTCGAGAGGAGCCGTCCATGAGTCGATTCGAGCCGCTGCGCGGCCCCAACCACCGGTAGGCCCCTAGGGAATTGACCCCTTGCCCTCGGGTCGCCGGTTCCACATTCGTAACTGATGGAAGAACACGGAGCCGTGGCCAATGGCTGATGCGAACCCAGCGAGCAAGACAACCGGGCAATCGACGCGCGACGGTGGTACCGCGATCGCGGCCGTCCGTTATCAGATCAAGGACGTTGATCGCGCGATCAGGTTCTACAGTGAGCTTCTCGGCTTCAAGCTGGAACACAAGGCCGGGCCCGCGTTCGCGATGGTCTCTCGCGGCTCGCTGCAGCTCGTGCTAAGCGGGCCCGGCAGCTCCGGCGCCCGGCCGATGCCGGACGGCAGGCAACAGGAGCCTGGCGGGTGGAACCGGATCATCATGTACGTGTCGGATCTCGACGCCCAGATCCAGAAGCTCAAGCCCGCCGGCGTGCGGTTCCGGAACACGGTCGAAGTGGGCCCCGGAGGCAAGCAGATCCAGATCGAGGATCCAGATGGCAACCCGATCGAGCTGCACGAGGGAGGCGCCGGCGCCACGAAGTGAGTCGCACTCGCGGGCACGCGAATGCTCTTCACGGTTCTCGTTTGCGCCGCCGGCTTCGTCGCGGGGACCATCGCCTCCGTCGCGGGCTTTGGGATCGGCAGCTTGCTCACGCCGCTTTTCGCGACGCGCGTCGGTGAACGCTTCCTGAGGCGGGTCCCGGAGCACATCTTCCGCATGATCGTCTCGCTCGTCGTCCTCGCCCTCGCCGTCACCATGCTAGCCGCGGCGCGAATCACAAATCCGCACCGCTGAATCAGCTGGCGACGATCTGCGACTTTCTTGGGGATGGCCCTGGCGCGCGAAAGGAAATGGTTCCAGATTCGGTGCCACACACCATGACGAACAACAAGACCGGGACGCGTGAGCAGTGGCTGGCGGCGCGACGCGAGCTGCTCGCGGCGGAGAAGGAACACACGAGGGTTGGCGACGACCTCGCACGACGGCGCCGTGAGCTTCCCTGGGTGCGGGTCGAAAAGCAGTACACGCTCGAGACCGAGCGCGGACCGAAGACCCTTGCGGAGCTGTTCGAGGGCCGTTCGCAGTTGGTCGTCTACCACTTCATGTTCGGTCCGCACTACGAGGGCGGCGGATGTCCAACCTGCTCTTCGACCGCCGACAGCTTCGACGGCGTCCTCGCCCATCTCAACGCCTGCGACGTGACGATGATCTGTGCTTCGCGCGCGCCGATCGAGAAGTTGCTCGCCTACCGCAAGCGCATGGGGTGGAAGTTCAACTGGGCGTCCAGCCACGACAGCGACTTCAACCTCGATTACGGCGTGTCGGCCCCGGACGGAACGCCGCCACACCCAGCGGTGCCGCTGCTCGAAGCCAACGAGCTTCCGGTTCTGAAGCTGCTGCACGAGCAACCGGAGATCCGCCAGAGCCTGCCGCTCGTCGTGGCCCACAACTCGAGTGCGACCGGGACGAGCGTCGACGGATATTTCTCCGAAGGACATGGCGTCAGTACGTTCGCGCGCGAAGGCGACACCATCTACCACTGCTACTCGAGCTACGCCCGTGGGACGGAGTTCCTGATGGGCTACTACGCGATCCTCGACCGCACCCCGAAAGGCCGCGACGAGGGCGATCAGCCGATGAAGTGGATGCGGCGTCGGGACGAGTACAAGCGCTGATCGCCGTGGTTGCCGTCTCTGCGCTGCTGTTCGCTGCCAGTGGGGCGGTGACGATCGCCTGGTGCGGATCTATGTCGGGGACGGGCGACATGTCCATGCCCGGCGGTTGGACGATGTCGATGGCGTGGATGCGGATGCCCGGTCAGACGTGGCCCGCGGCCGCCGCGTCGTTCATGGGCATGTGGATCGTGATGATGATGGCCATGATGCTCCCGTCGCTGGTCCCCATGTTGCAGCGCTACCGACGGGCCGTCGCCCCCAAGGCCGGGACGCGCCTCGGCCGACTCACGGTCGTGGTGGCAGCCGGCTATTTTTTCGTATGGACCGTCGTCGGGATGGCGACCTTCCCATTCGGCGTCGCTCTGGCCGCGCTGGAGATGCAGCGGCCGGCACTAGCGCGCGCCGTTCCCATCGCCGTGGGCGCCGTCGTTCTGCTGGCGGGCGCGCTCCAGCTCAGCGCGTGGAAGGCACGCCGCCTAGCCTGCTGCCGGGAAGCGCCCGGCGCTGGCCGCACCCTGCCGGCCGGCGGCGAGATCGCCTGGCGGCACGGCGTGCATCTCGGCCTGCACTGCACCCAGTGCTGCGGCGGCTTGATGGCGATCCTGCTCGTCATTGGCGTCATGGACCTCCGCGCCATGGCCGTCGTGGCAACGGCGATCACCATCGAGCGCATCGCGCCGGCCGGCCAGCGGGTGGCACGTGCAATCGGTGGCGTCGTGGTCGGGACCGGCATCGTGCTCATCGCGCGCGCCGCCGCGCTGGGCTGAGATCGGGATGAGGTCATCGGGCTCGAGCGGCCGCTGCCTCCTCATCCCACAGCGCCGGATAGCGGCGAATGAAGCCGGTAGGGGTGACGTCGAGCTCGGCGGCGTAGCCGAAACCGGGCGCCTCATACCAGTACGCCGATTCGGTTCGCCTTTCGTAGCGCTGATCCAGGGGCTTCAGCGAGCCCGCGGCGACGTCGAGCCACGCCGCTCGCACATTCCGGGACTGGCCGATCGTTAGCGCCAATCTCCGAATCGGGATGAGATTCGTTGCAGGCGTGAAGCCGAGATCCAGATCGACGCAACCCGCGAGACCGTCGATCAGCCTCCGGTTCAAATGCCAGACGCCGTTCGCGTGCGAGATGTCGACATCGATCGCGCGCGACCCGATGTGGCCGCGCACCCGGCCACGCCGAGTGCACCAACTCGAATCACACGCGACCTCGTAGGCAAGCAATCCGGGACCGTCGTCGTGGCGAAACACAGCGGTCCCTTCCAGTTGCCAACCACGATTCTCACTCACCAGACGGCAAGCATCGTGCCCCGGCACGTCGAGCCGGCGCCAAAGGATCGCTTCGGCTTTCGGATCGTCAGCGAGCGACATGAACCCTCCCGCTGAAAACATGGTCACGCTTCGAGGTGACGTGAACCCGCGTCTACTCCGCGGACAGGGTAATAGCCGCAGGTCACGCCTCGCCTGCGAAAAACTCGGCCAAGGTTGCCGCCGTCTCGTTGGGAATCGCTTCGGGGAAGAAATGCCCGCCGGCGACCGCGGAACCGCGAACGTCGGTTGCCCAACCCCTCCAAATCCCGAGCGGTCCACCTGCGTCCGCGTACCAAGTGTCGAGTGGTCCGGTTTCGCCCCAGAGAACGAGCATGGGGCAAGCGATGCGGCGACCCGCACGGCGGTCTTCGGCGTCGTGCGTGGCGTCGATGGTAGCGGCCGCCCGATATTCCTCGCAGATGGCATGCAGGCCTTCTGGCCTTCGAAGTGCGCTCGTGTACGCGTCGCGCACGGCGGGCTCGAACGCGAGCAATGGCGAGCCCCAGTTGCCGCCGAGCGCATCGTCGATGATCGCTTCCGGCGCGGCTGCCACGAGACGCTCGGGAAGCGGCTCCGGCTGCGCGAGCAGCGAGAACGGCCAGAAGGCGGTCGTCAATCGGGCGTCGGCGCGCTCCCACACCTCGAGGGTCGGGATGATGTCGAGGACCGCGACCCGTTCAATCAGCGAGGGATGGTCGAGCGCCAGGCGGTACGCGACCCTGCCACCGCGATCATGTCCCGCCACGGAGAAAGTACGGAAGCCTAGCTTGGCCATGACGGCCACCATGTCGCGCGCCATCGCGCGTTTGGCGTAGGGCGCGTGATCGGGTGCCGAGGGGGGACAGCCGCTCTCACCGTAGCCGCGCAGGTCGGCGCAGACCACGGTGAAGCGTCGGCTCAAGAGCGGCGCCACCTTGCGCCACATGAGGCGCGTCTCGGGAAATCCGTGCAGGAGGAGAAGCGGCGGTCCAATCCCGCCCCACCGCGCAAAGATCGACGTCTCGCCGGTATCCACGACAATGGGCGCGAGATCGTCGTCCATTGATTCTTCCGTGGTCGGTCGAGAGGCCGCACGTACCAGGGCGCGGTTAGGAAGCGCGACGGCGCATTTCCTTGTCGAACGTCTCTTGGGCGACTCGCATGGCGTCGGTGTACTTGTTTTCGTTGGCGCGTTTGTCGATTTGTTCAGGCGTGAGCTCCTCGACGCGCGAAATGATCCACCAAATATTTCCGACCGGGTCACGCACGCGTGCGCCGCGTTCGCCCAGGAAGCTTTCCATGGGTTCCGTGACCGCCACGGCGCCCGCCTTCAGGGCGACGTCAAATGTTTTGTCGGCGTCGGGTACGTAAATACGTAGGAACGCGGGTGTCGTTGGCCAGGCGGGATTCGAGTCGAACATGAGGAGTACCGAATCGCCGACACGTACCTCGGCGTGGCCGATGGTGCCGTCTGGATTGGGAATGCGCATGTCTTCTTTTGCATCGAAGGCGGCCTTCAGAAAGTCGATGAAGGCGGACACGCCCTTCACAACGATGTACGGGTCAATGACGTTGTACTGATCAGGCTTCCAGCCGACTTTCGCGCGTGGTTGCATCATGAGATCTCTTTAACGTTCTTCTGTGAAACGGCAACTGAGGGCATTCATGAAAATGACGAGGTTTCGGCGCGCGGGCTCGGGCGCTCCCGCTGACCCTCAGCCTGAGCCTGGCCCTCAACCGGCACGAAACGAAGTAAGCTCCGCGCATGGCTCGTGTGACAGGGATCGGAGGTGTGTTCTTCAAATCGACGTCGGACCACAACCGCCTTGCGGCTTGGTACCGGGACAATTTGGGTCTGGCGCTCGAAGCTTGGGGGGGCGCGATCCTGAGGTGGCCGGAGGATCAGGCGGAGGACCGCGGCCTCACCGTCTGGCACGTCGCCGAGCGCGAATCGAAGTGGTTCAGCCCGAGCACGTCCAGCTTCATGATCAATTATCGGGTCGACGACCTGACCGCGCTACTCGCGCAGCTCGAGCGTAACGGCGTCGAGATCATCAAGGGGCCGGATTCTGAGGAGAACGGCAAGTTCGCCTGGATCATGGATCCCGACGGCAACAAGGTCGAGCTGTGGGAGCCGATGATCTCGGACGAGAAGAACAAGAAGGGCTAGCGACCACGGCCCGGGGTCGGCGCGCCCGCCTCCCAATTCGAAGGGTCGTTGCCGTATCCGCGCGGATTCTTCCGATGCAGGGCGGACCCAGTCCCGTTCGCCTGCGCGGGCCAAGGTGCCGTGTGACTGAAGGCGACGGTTTCCTGGAGGATGAAGGGCAAGGTCGGCTGAAGATCGTTGCCGTAAGGCTTCGCCGGTTTCATCACGGTCAGCTCATCGCCATAGTCGCCGAGCAGCTCCGTCTTGGTGAAGATGCGCACGTCCGCGGGGACGCCATACTCGTCACGGAACGCGGCATCCGGAACTGCGCTCGGAACCACGAGCACCGTTTCGCCCGGGGCGAGCGTGATGGATGGAGGAAACGCGAAGCCTATGCCGTCGATCTTCCAGGTGTGGTCGGGCCGCGAAGCCTCCGACAGCGGCAGCTCGGTCGTGCCGATGTTTTGGAGCTCGATGTATTCATCGCCGCCGACGGGCGGGTGGTACATGACCTCGCTGATGACCAGCGGCCCGACGGCGGGCGCGGCATTTTCGCTTCCCAAGGTCGGGCTCTCGAGGCTCACCAGATGGACGTCGCCCGTGCTTATGACATGGCGCCCGAACGCGACGCCGTTGTCCTGGTCGCCGAACGCGACCCCGTCGCAATAGGCGATCGCGCAACCCATCGCATCGGCCACCAAATAGATCTGCTCCCCATGCTCGCTCAGCAAGAAGTTGAGCGGAGAGTCGGGGTCGGCGCCAAAGTCGTCGGAGTCGAAAACCGCGAAGCCACGCGCGGGCAAGATCGTTCCGGGAGGAATTCGGTATTTTTCGGGATCCGCGTCGTCGTCGGTGAGGAACCAGCCGCTCACGTCGAGCGGAGAGTCGTTGGGGTTGAAAAGCTCGACTGAATCCTTTTGCGGAAGATCGGTGTGAGCCAGGATCTCGTTCAGGTAGGCCACACCCGGATCATCCCGGCCGGGAGAGCCGTGGTTCGCGAAAGAGGCCCGCCAATGCGCGTGACGGTTCGGATCATCGTCGAGGTTGGCGGTCACGGGAACCAACGATCTGCCGAGGCCATCGGCGGCCGCCGGCCAGGGGCTCGCGTCGAGGTACGCGAGCGAGACGATCGCCGCGTGGGCGAGCGAATCGGACAGCGTGATCCGCTCCCCGGTATTGGCGAGCCTTCCCGCATATTGCCCCGACGGCGCGAACCCGTAACGATCCTGGAACGCGGCGGCGTTAGCGGCGACCACCAGGAATGTCCCGGGCGCCAGGATCGTGCCAGCGGGAACGGTATATTGGATTCCCTCGTCGAAGCCGACGTCGTCCAGCGTCAGGGCCGCCTCGCCGGTGTTCTTGAGCTCGACGAATTCGTATTCGTCTCCGCTCTCCGTACCCTCGTCGAGCGGGTGGTAGTGGATCTCGGTGATCTCGAGCGCGAGCAGCTCGGCCCTCAGCTCCGGGACTCCGGGCTTCGTTCGCGAGCAACTCGCGGCGCCGCACACCAGCAAGAGGACCAAGAGCACGATGATCGGCGACGCCACCAGCCGCGCACGAACGACTCCCGAACATCCGACGTCCTTGCGCATTTGCGAGTCCAAAGCTGCACCGGACGCGGGCGGCGTTTGGGCGCCAAATTTGCGGGCCGTGCTCGGGTCGGGGGACGGAAATTTGCGCGAGAATCGGCGCACCACTGACGCTCGGACGCCGTCATGGCGCCGCCACGGCCTACTTGCCGCCGGCGGTCTTGCCTGACGTCTTGGCGCCGCGCTCCGGCGCTTTCGCGCGCGCAGGTGGTCAGGCAGCCTTGACATCGGCGGATGGCATGATACTCATAATTCTATGCGGTACCCCGATGGCCACAAGCAGAATGTCAGCGCTCGGATCGTCGAGGCCACCGCCCGCGCGCTCCGGCAGGACGGGATCGACGGGGTGAGCATCCCGAATCTCATGAAGTTGGCCGGGCTCACGCATGGAGGCTTCTACGGTCACTTTCGGGATCGGGACGACCTCATCGCCAAGGCGGTCGTGCACGCCGCCAGCGACGGTGTGCTCGCTGGCAACGGGCCGGCCGGCGAGACGTTCGACGCGTACCTCTCCAAGCAGCACGCGCGTCACCCCGAGCGCGGCTGTGTGGTCGCGGCGCTCGGCGCCGAGGGAGCGCGCCAGAAGGGTTCGGTCCGACGCGCGTTCGCAGAGATAGGCCGCGGCTTCCTGCGCCACGTGGAACGGAAGCTCCACCCTCACGCCGCGAAGGGGCACCTCAGCAACGAGGCGCTGGCAACGGCGTCTCGCATCGTCGGCGCGATCATGCTCGCTCGCCTGGTCGACGACGACGCGCTGGCGGAACGCATCCTCGCCGCCGCGAAAGCGAGCAACTGAGGTCGAAGCGCGAGGCCCCCTTTTTTTTGCTCGATTACATGATGGCTGTCATTCCATTGCTGAACCTTGTCCCATGACCCCGATGAATCGGGAGAACAGTGAGTTGCAGATGCAAATGCCCATCCTCGTCACGTCCGCCGCAGGTGGTTCGCAGGGCAAGACCGGCCGCCACGTCGCCGAGCAGCTGCTCGCGCGCAAGCTGCCCGTCCGCGCCTTCGTTCACAGCATCGATGCGCGTTCGGAGCGCCTGAAGCAGCTCGGCGCCGACATCTTCGTCGGCGACTTCCTCGACGTCAGGTCCGTCCTGAAAGCGGTCAAGGGTGTCTCATCCATCTACTTCGCGTATCCGGTCCAGGATGGCCTCGCCGATGCGACCGCCGCGATGGCCTACGCCGCGCGTGAGGAAGGGATCTCGCGCGTGGTCGACCTCGTCATGTACCAGTCGTCGACCGACGCGCCGACGCCGCGCATGCGGCAGAACTTCCTGTCCGAGCAGGTCTTCGAATGGGCCGGCGTAGGCCCGCTCCACATCCGGGCGACGGTGTTCTACGAAAATGTCGCCCGCTTGGTTCATTCGAGCCTGCCGGCGCGGGGCGCGATCCGCCTGCCCTGGGGCAAGCCGGACACCCTTCTCCCGCTCGTCGCGGCCGAAGACGTGGCCCGCGTCGCGGTCGGCCTGTTGACGAGCCCGTCGTGGGCCACGGGGAAAACGTACCCGGTGATCGGGCAGGCCCCTTCGCTGAAGGAGATCATCGCGGCCTTCGCGCGCGCGCTCGACCGCGATGTGCACTATGAGGAGATCACGGACGACCAGTGGAAGACGGAGGCGCTGGCAGCCGGCTGGAACGCGCACGCCGTCGACCATCTCGCTTCGCTGTGGAAGTCGCTCCGCGCGGCCGCCCTCGCCCCCGAGGCCGGCAGGTTCGCGGTGACCGATACGATCGAGAGGATCGGCGGCGCGAGACCGAAGACGTTCGAAACGTTCGTGCGCGAGCACCGGGACGAGCTCGCCGCATAGCACCGAACCCCTATTCGAACAGCGGCGTGCTCAGGTAGCGCTCGCCCGAATCCGGGAGCACGGTCACGATGGTCTTGCCCTCGTTCTCGCGGCGCTTGGCGATCCGGACCGCCGCGGCGACGGCGGCGCCGGAGGAGATGCCGGAGAGGATGCCTTCCTCGCGGGTCAGTCGGCGGGCGTACGCGATCGCCTCGTCGTTGCTGACCAGCTCGATGGCGTCGACGAGCGACAGATCGAGGATGTCGGGCACGAAGCCGGCGCCGATGCCCTGGATCTTGTGGGACGCGGGCTGCAGCGGCACGCCGGCGCGGGTCTGGGTGAGGACGGGGCTGTCCTGCGGTTCGACCGCCACCGACACGATCGGTTTGCGCCGGGTGTGTTTGATGTAGCGGGACACGCCGGTGATGGTGCCGCCGGTGCCCACGCCCGCGACGAAGATGTCGATGGCCCCCTCGGTGTCCTCCCAGATTTCGGGGCCGGTCGTCGTCTCGTGAATTCGAGGGTTGGCGGGGTTCTTGAATTGCTGCAGCAGAACGTACCGATCGGGCGCGGACGCCGCGATGGCTTCCGCTTTCGTCACCGCGCCGGCCATCCCACGGGCGCCCTCGGTGAGGACTAACCTGGCCCCGTAGGCGGCGAGCAACTTGCGGCGCTCGGTGCTCATGGTTTCGGGCATCGTCAGCGTCAGCGGGTAGCCGCGGGCGGCGGCAACGAAGGCGAGCGCGATGCCCGTGTTCCCGCTGGTGGGCTCGATGAGCTCCTTCCCCGCGGTCAGCACGCCCCGCTTCTCGGCGTCCCACACCAGCGCGGCGCCGATCCGGCACTTCACCGAATAGGCGGGATTGCGCCCCTCGACCTTCGCGAGGATGGTCGCGGGCGCGCCGTCGGTGACGCGATTGAGACGCACGAGCGGCGTGCGGCCGATGGTGAGCGCGTTGTCGGCGAACCAGGTCATATCCCGCCGCGTCGGTGAAGTTGATGCCGCAGTAGGCGGGGGCGGCCTCGCCGGTCAGCACTCGAAGATGGCGCCACCGGCCGGCGCGGGCGTCCTCGCCGGGCTCGACCGGCGTCGTGCACGGGTAACAGCCGATGCTCGGGTAGCTCGCGTCGTGCAGCGGATGAACCAGCAGGCCGTGCTCGGAGATGTACGCGCGGATGTCGTCACCACTCCAGTCGTAAAGCGGCGACAGCTGGTAGCCGCCCGTGCGGCGATCTTCGCTGAAGGGCGCGATGTGGCCCCGCCTGCCACCCTCCGCCCGGCGCAACCCGTTGACCAGCACCGGCGTGCGCTTCGTCTCGAGGTGAGCGAGCAACGGGGCCTGCTTCCGCATCCGGCAACACTCGGGTTGGCCGGCGATGGTGGTGAAGAGCTTGCTCCCGTGAAGCGTCTCCTGCTCTTCGAGAGTCGACCCCGGGTAGAGAGTCACGAGGTTCAATCGATAACGTCGCATGTACTCGTCCCGCATCTTCAAGGTTTCGAAGAAGTGGTAGCCGGTGTCGACGAACAGGACCTCGTTGGACAGCTCGAGTCGATGGAAGAGGTGCATCAGCACCACCGCCGTCTTCTGCATGCTCGACAGCAACACGACGTTGTCCGACAGCGCGTCGACCGCCCAGCGAATCCGCTCGAGGGCGCTCAAGCGCTCCAGCGACGCGTTCGCCGTGGCGCAATCGATCCGGGCATCCGTCTTCATAGAAAGAGGTTATTCTTTTATACAAGACACGGGCGCCGAGGTCAACCCGGTCATGCGAAGAATCCCGTACGAACCTATTCACCGACCGACCGCTGATCAGAGCGACAGGGCCATGCAGGTGGCCGTGGACGGGCACAGCGTCTCGAACTGCGCACCCCTCGCCATGACATCGGGGACCTGGGATCGGTCGACGGGTTGGAATCCTCTCCGCCCAAAGAACGGCACCGCGGTCGTGGTGAGGAGCAGCAGCCGTGTCAGGCCCTTCGCTTTCGCGCGGGCGACGATACGATCGTAGAGGACGCGGCCCAGCCCAGCGCCGCGAACGGGATCGGCGACGGCCAAGGAGCGCAGCAGCGCCGCGTCCCCGTGGGTCTCTAGCGCGACGCAGCCGACGACCTGGCCACCGGACGTCGCGACGATGAAGTCCTGCCGCTCCGAGGCCACGTCCGCGAACGGAAGCCGCGCCGATTCGAGCAGGACCCGGAGCGCCGGGTCGTCCGCCGCGGCGGCGGGGCGAAGAGCGAAGCTGGTCGCGACGCTCTCCACTCAGCACTCGCACTTCTTGGCGACATCGCAGCAGTTCACGGGCGCGTTTCCGTCCGGGCGTCGATCGTACGAAAGCACGTGCCCGCGAGCGTCGAGAGCGATCTCGCAGCAGGCCTGGAGCATCTCCCGGATCTGCTGGCGGCCACGCTGAACGCGAGACTTCATCCCCGACAAAGAGATCCCGAGCATCTCGGCCGCGTCCTTCTGGCTCATACCCTGGAGCTCGGTGAGCGTGATCGCCTCGCGATACGGCGACGGGAGCGCCGCCACGAACACCGCGATGTTCTGCGCGAGCCCCTGTTCCGCGCTTCCGTCACCGTCCTCGGGCCGATCGGGCGGCGGGACCGAGGCGTCGGGCTCGGCGGGAGCGACGAGGGGCAGTGGGTGGCGAGCGCGCGACCGTTCGTGGTCGGCGAGCGCGCTGCGCGCCACCCGGTAGACCCAGGGGCCGAACCGATCCGAGTCACGCAGATCTTCCACGCCGGACTGGATTCGAAGGTAGATGTCCTGCAGGACGTCGTCGACGTCGGCGGGCTCGGACAAACGCCGAGCCACGAACGGGCGGAGCTGCCCCTCGAGCTCCTGCCATGCGCCGCGCGCGTTCGATTGAATCACCGCCCGGCGGTCCTCACGTCGCACAGCAGGTCGGGCCGCAGCAGGACTGCTGCTCGGGTTTGACCGCCCCGATGGCCGCCGACGCGATGTAGTCCTCGGAGCCGGAACCCGGCATCCAGTCGCGGATGAACTCCCGGCTGCCGGGCTTGACGTCGACACGGACGTCCGTGAACCCAATCTCGGACAACATGCCGCGAAGCTCCTCGACGGCAGATGCGCCCGAGATGCAGCCGGTGAGGGCCGCGACCTGCGCCTGCAGGTCGTCGGGCAACGGCGCGATCGCCACCACGTCGGAGATGGCCAGCCGGCCGCCGGGCTTGAGCACACGCCATGCCTCCTGGAAGGCGGCCTTCTTGTCGGGGACCAGGTTGATCACGCAATTCGAAAGTATGACGTCCGCGGTGGCATCGGCGACAGGAAGGTGCTCGATCTCGCCCAGCCTGAAGTCCACGCCCTCGATCCCGGCCTTGCGCGCGTTGGCTCGCGCCTTGGTCACCATCGACGGCGTCATGTCGACACCGATGACGCTTCCGCCCGGAACGACGCGCTTCGCCGCGAGAAAGCAGTCGAAGCCGGCGCCGCTGCCCAGATCGATGACCGTCTCGCCAGGCCGGAGATCGGCGATCGCCTGAGGGTTGCCGCAGCCGAGGCCCAGGTCCGCGCCGGCCGGCACGCCCGCGAGGTCCTGCTCCGTGTACCCGAGCTTGAGACTCGAGCCGGCTCCTCCCCCGCAACATCCGGGCGCGCAGCCCGGCGCATCAGCCTCGGCCACCTTGCCATAGTGGTCGCGCACGGCGCCTCTCACCTGCTCAGCATCGACGTTATTCATGATCACCTCGATGGTAAAGACGGCGACCTCGCGAAAAAGACGCAAGAGCATCACCCATATCCAACCGAACGAGCCAGCACTAACGCGCCGCCCGGACGCCGCGTGGGCTCAGTCGGTCCACGGCAGCACCGGCGGCTCGACCGCGGTCGTCAGATCGACGTTCGGATCCAGCAGCCGGCGGCCCGGGCGCCCGTTCAGCGACGCCCAGGCGTCGGCGTAGATCGCGACCACCCTCCCCTCGCGGCGCCACGCCCGCGCCACGTCGCGCGCCCACACGACAATCAGCTCGGGATCCTGCGCCATCGCCGCTTCCTGGATCGCGGTCAGGTCGCGCGCGGGACGCACGGTCTCGCGGCGGCCGGACGCGCGGTCGACGACATTCAAGAGGACGCTGCCCGACCGTTCGGCGACCATCACGTTCCACGCGAAGTTGAACCCGCGCCCGGTCCACGCGCTGGGCACGGCGGCGAGGTGCTGACGCAGCGGCAGCAGCAGCTGCACGACCAGATGAACAGCGACGAGGCCTGGCACCACGACGCGCTCTTCCCCCCGCGGCGTTGGCTCGGGGCGCGGGGGATCGGCGGCGGCGCGGGCGATGCGCAGGCGGCGGGGCCAGTCGGGCGGCAGCAGCAGCGTCGCGGCGGCGGTCATGATGAACGGGAACATGCCGATCGGGAACAGCAGGCCGGTCGCGAGGTGGAACGCGACCACGCCGCCGAACGCCCACCATCGCGTGCGTCTCCACAGCAGGAGCGGCACGATCGCGAGGTCGAAGCCGGCGCCGGCCCAGCTGGCGGCGAACGCGACCGCCGGGCGCTCCAGCCACGGGCCGACGATGGGCAGATCGGCGCGCGACGCCAGCCAGGCGCGCAGCGGCTGCGCGTGCAGCAGCCAATCGCGGTTCAGCTTGGCGAGGCCCGCGAACACGTAGACCGCGCCGACCTGGACCCGGAACGCGGCCAGCGCCCACGCTGGCACCGTGGCCGTCCGTGGCGCCAGCAACACCAGCAGCGCGGCGAGCAACCCGGCCAGGTAGTAGTGGTTGAGATAGAGCGCGCGATCGATCGCCTCGAGATACGCGAGCCCCACGGCCAACACCGCGGCCCACGCCCGTGTCCGCCAGCCCGCCGCGACCGCCAGCGCCGCCGCGGCCAGCGCCACCACGGCGGCCTGCATGAACGGCGACGGCAGCGGCCGGACCCAGCCCAGCCCTGGATAGCTGAAGTGGTACGCGGGCGAGACGAACAGCGGGGCGAGCCAGCCTTTGCCCAGTAACCGCAGCATCGCCGCTGAGCTCACCACGCCGAACGACACCCGAAATGCGACCAGCGACGCCGCGTCCACCGGCCACTGCAACCACCGCGCGGCGATCAATCGCCATCCCCGGCGGTGAACGTCAGCGTCACGCCCAGCGCGCTCGCGACCTGGGTCTTGAGCGCCACCTCCAGCGCGCGAACGTCCGCCGCCGCGCGCGCCACCCGTTCGCGATCGACGACCACGACGTTCTCCAGCGGACCGCCAATCGCCGTGACGCTGTCGATCGCATGCGCGATCGCCGCGCGCGTGGCGTCGTCCGCGGGCCGCGACACCGCGCGCACGAGCACGGACAGGCCGCCGGCGTCGCCGCCGTAGAGGCGCGCCACCCCCCGCACGAGCGCGAGCGTGATCGCCTGCGAGCTGCCGCTCGGGCCGCCCTCGACGGGGTTGCTCGCCAGCGTGCCGTTCTCGGCGGCGCCCACCACCAACCCGAGCCGCGCGGTCACCACGTCCTCCGCCAAACCAGCCGCGTCGTTGACCAGCTGGTTGACCGTCTGCTGTCCGGCGCGGGTCACGGCCTCGCGCGCGGCCGGCGCAGCCACCAGAGCCGCGGCGTCGCGCGCGCGGCTGGCGACGTCGCGCGCCAACGCGCGCAAGAGCGCCCGGCGCCGCTCCGCCGCAGGAGCCACGACCGCGGCCAGCGGGTCCTCCGGCTCGCTCGGGGCGCCGAACAGCAGCCGCTCGATCACGAACATCCCCTTCGCCGAGATCCCGAGCCCGCTCACGAACGCGTCGTCGATGGGTGGACCGCCGGCGGCCAGCGCCCTGGCGATGAACCGCGGCTCGGGCGGCCAGTACGCCGCGTGAAAGTGCGGCGCCTGCTTGACGATCTCACCCTGCCGGAACACGAACGTCTGCTTCCAGCCCACGATCGCGTCGCGCCATGCCGCCTGCGCCGCGGCCAGCTGCGCAGCCGCGGGCGCGGTGGCGAGCTGGTCGGCGGCCTGGGCGAGCCGATCGGCGCGCGCCGACAGCTCCCGGTAGTCGGGGACCGCCACGTCGGTCACGAGGTGCTCGATCACCGCCGTCCGCCGGCGCTCCCCGCAGCCCGTGAGCCATGTGACCGCGGCGACCACCAGCACGGCGACAACGGCCGCCCGGCTCACAGCGACTCCACGAACGCGACCAACTCGGCGCGCGCCGCGCGGGGCAGCCGCGCGAACGCGTCGCGCGCCGACTGCGCCTCGCCGCCGTGCCACAACACGGCCTCGGTCACGCCGCGCGCGCGCCCGTCGTGCAACAGCCGGTCGTGGCCGTTGACAGTGACGACCAGTCCGAGACCCCACAGCGGCGGGGTTCGCCACTCGTGGCCGCTGGCCGCGAAGGTGGGCCGGCCGTCGGCGAGCCCGTCCCCGAGGTCGTGCAGCAAGAGGTCGCTGAAGGGATGGATGGTCTGGCCGCCGAGCTCGGGCAAGTCCGACACTGGGCCGGTGTGGAGCTCGGCGACGTGACATCGGGCGCAGCCGGCGCCCACGAACGACGCTTCGCCGCGCCGCACGCGCGCATCGTCCAGCTTCCGGCGCGCCGGCACCGCCAGCGTGCGCGCGTAGAGCGCCACCTGCCGCAAGAGGTCGTCGTCGATCTCGCGCGCGCCGCCCGACGGGCGGCGCGCGCACGCGCGCTCGCGCGCGGTGTGGTTCTCGCGCGGGAACAGTGACGAGGTGATGCCCATGTCGCCCAGGAACGCGGCCGCCACCTGTTGCTCGACCGTCGGCTGCTCCGCCTTCCAGCCGAAGCGGCCGGTGGCCGCGCGCCCGGCGCGCGCGTCCCACACGACGTTCGCGCGGCCCGAGATGCCGTCCCGATCGCGATCGTCCGGATCCGCGAGCGCCGCGAGCGTCACCTGCGGGATCGCCTCGAGCAACCCGAGGCCGATCATCGCCGGCGCCACCCGCGCCGAGGTCCGCAGTCGCGGGTCGATGGCGCCGTAGCCGGCGGAGGCCAGCCGGTAGCGCGGCCGGCGCAGCGTCACCCGCTCGCCGTCGCCCAGCGTGACCGCGACGTCGTCGTAGTCCACCAGCACGTCGGCCTCTCGCGTCACCCCCGGGATCGCGTCGCCCTGGATCTGGTCGCCATAGATCGGGTCGGGTCGCGGCGCGCCGTGAGGGCCCGCGCCGGGCAGGCTCACGCGCAACAACATCGAGCGCATTGGTTGCCCCGCCTCGGGCGGGCGGCCGCGGCCGTCCTTGAAGTGGCACCCGGAGCACGACCGCACGTTGTAGAGCGGCCCCAGCCCGTCCCGGGTCGCGAGCGACGACGGCGCCGCGACCCAGTTCTCGTTGAACAGCGAGTTCCCGACGAAGAACGCGGGCCGGTGTTCGGGACGCAGGTTGCTCGCCGCGAAACCGAACGCGCCCCGGCCCTCGTCGAACACCGTGGTGGCGCCGCCGGTCAGCGCGGCCGCGGGCCTCTCCTCGCCGCCGACCGCCGCCACGTGACCGGCGGTGAACGCGCCGACGAACGCGGCCGCCAGCGACGCGGCGACCGTCGAGGCGGCCCCGCGACCGCTCACGTGCCCGCTCCCAGCCGCACGTCGAACACCGCGGCCAGCTCGCCGAGCGTCGCCGCCTGCGCCAGCAGCGCGTCGATCAGGCGCTTGACCGCCCGCCGTCCGGCGTCGCCGTCGTGGCCCAGGATCGCCTGGTCGAACCGCGGCGGCAACCCGCGCGCCGCCGCCAAGCTGGCGTCCAGCTCGACGGTCAGCCGCGCCGCCGGACCGGGCTTCGAGCGCGCGACCAGCTCGACCAGGCCGCCCCGCCCGAGCAGCACGGCGCGAATCCCGTCGACGTCGCCGGCGATGTCGGCGCTCGTGTTGTCGCTGAAGCAGGAGTGCTCGTTCTCCTGGTCCTTGGTCTCGTAGGCGACCGTGAGCCGCTCCCCCGCCAGCTCCGGCCCGGTCAACGTCCCGGCGCCCTTGAGCATGAGCCCGATCGCCCGGCGCGGCGGCATCGCGGTAAACCGCGCGCGGTACGCGCCCGAGCCCGGATGCCAGGCGTCGGCGACCGCCTCGAGGTGCCCGGCCAGCAGCCCGGCCGCGAGCACCAGGTATTCCCCGCGCCGGCGCGCCGCCGCCGACCCGTTCGCGTAGTCGCTCGCTGGCCGGTCGCCGGGACCGTCCGCGCGCCCGTCCTGCCCCCACAGCAGGAACTCGATCGCGTGGTAGCCGGTGCTGATGTTCTTCTCGCCCAGCTTCTCGTTCGCTGATTCAATCGCCTCGGCGGTCAGCGTCGGATACCCGCGGGTGTCGTTCACCATCCCGCTTGCGGCCGCCCCCTCGACGTAGTCGATGAAGCTCTCGTCGATCGGCCAGGCGTTGACCCGCGACTCGACCGCGTCGATCGGGCCGTCGTAGAAACGAAACACCTCCGTGCGCGTGTACGGCACCCGCGCCTCCCGCCACACCCGCCGCGCCGCCTCGAGCGTGTCGCGCGTCGGCCGCGCCACCAGCGCGAGCACCGCCACCTCCAGCGCGCGCGCGCCCGCCGCGGCGTCGCGATACCCGGCGTACGCGAGCTCCGCGTAGCGCGCCACCACCGCGCGGTCGTCGTCCGGGTTCGGTCGCGGCGCCCGCGCGCAGCCCGCGCCGATCGCCAGCCCGATCGCGAGCGCGCGCGCGAAACCCATCGCCGCGCAGGCTAGCGGCCGCGTTCGTCGGTTGAATGACGTTTGCGTGACGCCTGTGTGGCGACTGCGCCGTGTTTCCCAGCTGTATCCAAGACGTGACGGGGGCGTTCCCGGCGGCGCTGGTACAAGTCTCGCGGCTCAACCACCGGAGGATCCCGATGACACGCACGCGTACCTTCACCTGGACCGTCGCCGCGCTGACCGCGGGACTCTTGCAGTGCACGAGCTCGCCGGACACCAGCCACGACACCGGCGCGGTCGAGCTGTCGCTGACCCAAGCGCCGAGCGACGCCTCCTGTCTCAGGGTCACGGTCGCCGGGACCAGCCGCTCCGTCACCAACCTGTTCGGCCTGACCCCGGGCCAGTCGTCGGTGTTCAAGCTGGAACGGCTGCCGGTCGGCATCGCGACGTTTTCGGCCGAAGCCTACGGCGTCGCGTGCAACACGCTCGGTACGGGCACGATCGCGACCTGGCTCAGCGATCCCGTAACCGCCAACATCAAGGTCGTCGAGGTCACTCACGTCGCGCTCAAGATGACCCAGAACGGCCGCGCCACCGTCGGCGTCGACTTCGATCCGTCGGCGGGCGCGGTTCCCCCGCCCCCGCCCGCGACCGGCGGCGCCGCGGTCTGCAGCTCGCAGGCGTCCTACATGGTTCCGGTCGCACCGGGCGTCATCACCAAGGCCATCCTGACCACCGGTGACAGCCCCAACAACAAGCCCGACGGCACGCCCTACCGCATGGTCGGTATCCCCGACGGCCTGGGCGCGTTCGACAACGGCGACGGCACGTTCACGCTGCTCTCCAACCACGAGCTCGGCAACAGCGTCGGCATCGCTCGCGCCCACGGCGGCATCGGCGCGTTCGTGTCGCGCTGGCAGGTGCGGAAGTCGGACCTCTGCGTGCAGCACGGGGAGGACCTGATCAAGAACGTGATGTTGTGGAGCCCGGCGACGTCGTCCTACGCGCCCGCCACCAACGCGGTGTTCGGCCGCTTCTGTTCCGCCGACCTGCCCGCTGCCAGTGCGCTCTACGACGCCGCCACCGGTCTCGGCTACGACGGCCACCTATTCCTCGACGGCGAGGAGGCCGGCACCGAGGGCCGCGGGATGGCCCACGCCATGGACGGCACCAGCTGGGATCTGCCCCGGCTGGGCAAGTTCTCGTTCGAGAACAGCGTCGCCAACCCGGGAGCGGGCGTCAGCACCATCGTCGCCGGCACCGACGACAGCACCCCGGGCGAGGTCTACATCTACATCGGGACCAAGACCGGCGCGGGCAGCCCGATCGAGCGCGCCGGCCTGAGCAATGGCCTGCTCTACGGCATCAAAGTCACCGGCGTCCCGAGCGAAGACGCGGCCACCGGCATCCCCACCACGGCGTTCACCCTCGAGCCGCTGGGCAACGTCGAAAACTCCACCGGCGCCGCGCTGGAAGCGGCCAGCGTCGCCCAGGGCGTGACGCTGTTCAACCGCCCCGAAGACGCCGCCTGGGATCCGAGCAGCCCCAACGACCTCTACTTCGTGACCACCGCCAGCTTCACCGGTCAAAGCCGGCTGTGGCGGGCGCACTTCACCAACATCGCGAACCCGCTCGCGGGCGGCAGCATCGAGATGCTGCTCAGCGGGACCGAAGGCCAAAAGATGATGGACAACATCGCGGTCGACAAGCGGGGCCACGTGATGATCGTCGAAGACGTCGGCAACAACGCCCACCTCGGCCGCGTGCTCCGTTACGACATCGCGACCGACACCCTGACCGTGGTCGCCGAGCACGATCCGAATCGCTTCGTCACCGGCGCCCCCGCGTTCCTGACCCAGGACGAGGAGTTCTCCGGCATCATCGACGCGTCCAGCATCCTCGGCGACGGTTGGTTCCTGGTCGACGACCAGGCCCACTACAACATCGGCAACGCCGAGCTGGTCGAAGGCGGCCAGTTCATCGCCCTCTACGATCCGGGTACGCTCTAACGCCGCCCGGTAGCAGCGGTCTCTTGCCCTCGGCCGTCGGCTGGTATGCTGGCCGCCATGGTCGTCCGGCACGACGTGCGGGCGTCGGAATCGCCGCTGGTCGAGCGCATCACGCGCGTCCGATTCAGCGGCGACTGGCGGGGCGTCACCACGCCCGACGGCTGCTGGGACCTGGTGGTTCGGCACGTGGCGGGGCGGGTCGAGCTCTTGCAAACGGGGATCATCACCCGGCCGGTGGAGCTGGCGTACGCCGCCGGGGACGAGTACCTCAGCATCTCGTTCAAGCCGGGGGTGTTCATGCCCCGGATGCCGGGAAAGCGGATGGTCGATCGGGGCCTCTTGCACCCTACCCCGTCGCCGCGCACGTTCTGGCTCGCGCACGACGAGCTCGAGATCCCGAGCTTCGACAACGCCGAGGGGTTGGTCGACCGTCTGGTCCGGCGGGAGCTCATCGTGCGCGACGAGATCGTCGAGGGGCTGGTGGAAGGACGCCCGCGCGCGATTCACCCGCGCTCGGTGCAGCGGCACTTCCTCGAGGCGATGGGCGTGACCGCGAAGCGGCTCGCACAGATCCGGCGCGCCTGTCGGGCGAGCGAGCTGTTGGCCGCGGGCAAACGCGTGGTCGACGTGGCGCTCGAGCTCGGATACGCGGACCAGTCGCACATGACGCGCGCGCTGAAGGCGATCCTCGGGGAAACCCCGGGACAGATCGTTGCACGCGACGTGCGCGGCTGACGATTGTCGCTTTTGTTCAAGAGCCGCCTCGAGGCTGCTGGTTAGATTGGCGGCATGAAAACAACGCCATTCCGAATCGACGTCACCCAATCCGCCCTCGATGATCTCCGCCGGCGCCTGACCGCGACCCGGTGGCCGGATTCGCCGCAGGACGCGGGCTGGGGCCTCGGCACCGACCTTGCGTTCATGCGCAAGCTTTGCGACCACTGGCTCAACCGCTACGACTGGCGGGCGCAGGAGAAGGCGCTCAACGCCCATCCCCAGTTCACCGCCGACGTGGACGGCACCCAAATCCACTTCGTGCACGTGCGCGGCAAGGGGCCGAACCCGACGCCGCTCCTGCTCATCCATTCGTACCCGGACTCGTTCTACCGGTTCGAAAAGGCGATCCCGTTCCTCACCGACCCGGCGGCCCACGGCGGCGACCCCGCCCTGTCCTTCGACGTGATCATTCCCAGCCTGCCCGGGTTCGGCTTCTCCGAGCACACGGCGTTCGGAGTCGATGGCATGGCCGACAAGCTGGCGGCGCTGATGGACGGGCTCGGCTACCGGCGCTACCTCGCCGGTGGCAGCGACGGCCCGGTTCCGATCGCGATGTCGCAGCGGCACACCGACCGGGTGATGGGGATCTACGTCGTCGACGTCGGCTACCCCGACGGGACGACCGACTTTTCGCAGCTGTCCCCGCCCGAAGCGGAGTTCGCGCAGTGGATCCAGGGGTGGTGGATGCGCGAGGGCGCCTTCAACATGATCCAGTCGACCAAGCCGCAGAGCCTGGCGTTCGCGCTCAACGACTCGCCCATCGGTCTCGCCGCCTGGCTGATGATCCTGTTCGCGAGCGGCGCCCCCGAGAAGATCGAAGAGCGCTTCACTCTCGACGAGCTCATCACCAACGCGATGATCTACTGGGTGAGCGGCAGCATCGGCTCGGCGATGCGCATGTACCTCGAGACCGCGCGCGCCCTCTATGGCAATCCCGGCGCCCCCAAGCCGGCCAAGAGTCCGGTGCCGGCGGCGATGGCGCGTATGCCCCTCGACGCCCCCGTCCCGCGCGAATGGGCCGAGCGCCGGGTGAACCTCGTGCACTGGAGCGAGCCTTCCCGCGGCGGCCACCACTCGTCGTGGGAGGTCCCGGAGATCTTCAGCGACGACGTGCGGGCGTTTGCCGCCAAGGTTCGGGCGCTCGCCGGCTAGCCCGCATTTCTCACCATAAAGCTATCGCCACGCGATCTGCTGCTGTTATGTGGAGCTTATCGAAGGCTTTCCACAGCAGAAGGAGATCAGCGTGGCGACGACAGACTGTAGCGCAGAACAGCTCGCGTTTTCGA